>ERZ651776.434-NODE-434-length-59038-cov-5.689897_pt1 | contig 59038 bp, 34 predicted proteins | sample MGYA00514761_ERZ651776 | MGnify/ENA metagenome assembly ERZ651776
CTACCAATTATCGTATTTTTTTATATAATTTGATGAAAGAAGTACCTGCATTAAAACATGATTTTAAATTTCCTAAAATAGGACTTCGATTACTAAAGCAACTCCCCATGCTATTCTTTGGGGGAGAAAATAGTAAGGTATTTATGCATCATGATATTGATTGGGCAAATATCTTACACTTTCATTTTGAAGGGAAGAAACAATGTATTCTTTTTCCCCCTAGTGAGACCAAAAACTTATATAAAGTCCCTCACAGTTTGATCACAAGAGAAGATATAGATTTTGATCATCCCGATTATGAGAAGTTTCCTGTATTAAAAAAAGCAAAAGGCTATATATGTCATCTCAACCATGGAGAGACGTTGTATATGCCAGAGGGATACTGGCATTTTATGAAGTATGAGACGCCTGGATTCAGTATGAGTTTACGTGCGCTTCCGCGAAAGCCAAAACACCTCCGATATGCGCTGTACAATGTCTTTATTATGCGCTATTTTGATAACTTTATGCGTCATCGAAAAGGGCAAGCTTGGATTGATCAGAAAAATGAGGAGGCTATTAGAAATACGCACAAACTACATGGGTTGATATAGAGACTGTTGTAAAATATATGTGTAATTAGTACTTTTTGAGTATATGCTTCTGTCTGCCGAAAGGCAGGTTCGCGAAAGCGTACATAGAAATACATTAATAATTATAGTTCACATACAATTAATTTAAAAGCTTTTGTTGCAGATTTTCTTCTAGGTCTACCACTTTACTTTCTAACTCATGAAGACGATGGTAAATATCTACAGGTTCTGGCATTTGCTTGGATGCATACATTGTTACATACCATACTTCCATAATATCTTCGGCATTCATGGTGTAGGTAGGATAATTTCCATCAGTGTTATCACTCTTTAAAATAAGCTTTCCTCGCTCTGCAATTCTATTAATGGTACGTTTTAAGACAATGCCATCGTTTTTACTCACAATCACATACACACGACCGTCTTTAATATCGTTTAAGTCTTCTACATATTTGCCAAAAACAAGATCTCCATCAAAAAAAGTACGAACCATAGAGTTTCCATGTACTTCAAAACAACGGTAGGTGCCGTTGGTAAGATGTGGCATGTGAAAGGTAGGAAGTGTTTCGATATATTCTGTATCTCCATATCCATCTAGATAGCCTGCTCTTGCTTTTATAGGAACATATACAACATTCTCCTCGCCTGATTGATTTACGGCTACTACTTGAGGCATTCCAGAATATGTTTGAATTTTTGAAGTATTTTCTTTAAGCATGATATCGCTTTGCCCAAAGAGATAATCAGGATTGATTTTAAAGGTTTCTATAATGGACAATAGCACATCATAGCCAGGCTTTGTTTTTTTTCGAGAGCCATCAGACTGAGGTCTACCATTTACAATGCTGTCTACAGTTGTTCCGGTAACGCCAATCTCTTTTGAAAAGGAAAAATTGTTGAATCCAAAATGCCGGATAATGTTTTTTATCTTATCATTTATAGTTTCCATAGGGGCAGTTTTTTATTTTGCATTTTGCGAAAAAAATAACACAAATGTTTGTTTTAAGTTGCAAAATGTTTTATATTTGTACGGTAGTTAGCGCTAAATTACAAAAAAATGTCGAATAATTAAACATTTGTAAAATATATTTGACATTATACAATAAACAGATGGTAGCAAGAACCTAGGAGTTACGAGTGATTATTGTAGAATATATGAAAATGAAGAACACTTTTCAAGCACCACTTTAAGAAAAGCGTTTATAAGATCCTCAAGTGAGGATGGGTATGAACTTAATAACTTTTTAAAAGCTGTGAAAAAATTAATGATCCTTTAGTAAACTCTTTTTTAGGGACAGTATGCAAGGCATATTGACATCCCTTACATACTAACAGTCCTATTTGTATAAAGAGCGTATCTTTTAAGAACACGCTTTAAAAAAAGAACGATATTCCATAGTTTTCTAACATATGTGATGCTTTTTTTAAGAAGTTATTTTTATAAAAATAGAAAAAATCTAGGCGTATATTAAAACTTCATGTTGAGGTAATAATAAATTGACATTATACCTGTCAGCATGGGATTCCTATGCCCACATGTAACTGTAGCAAACGATAGACAATAAGCCTACAATAGGCTATCATCATCTGGTTTTAATACAACCCACTAGATCTGTATGGAGTGCTTTTAAATAAAAGCCTCTTGACCTTTACACAATGCTAACGCCTAGCATTTGTGATCATCTTACCAAACACCTCCAAAAAAACGAGACCATAATCTCAATAGGACACCTATGTCCAATTTTAACTTTAAATAATAAAAAATGAATAAGAAACCTTCAAAAGCAAACCTGTTTAGGTTTGTCACTTTAAGAAACCCGCAACTAGTAGATGAAAGTACCAATACGATAGGGTTTGTCTTTCATCCGGATACAACTCAAAGTAATTTTATTACAGTGGCAGAGACCAGTGATGAGGCATCAAAAAAATTAAATTTAAAGGCAGCTCATACAGCCTATACTGCTTTTCAAAATAAAAGCGAGATTCGGAATCAGAATCAAAGTTTGTATGATTTTTCGTCTTGGCTAATGCGTACTAAGAATGTGTTATCCTATGCTAGTATTTATGATAATAAAAAAACAGCCGTTGAGTTAACAGAAACTCAAGAGTTATTGATTTGGGAAAATCTTTTATATCAAGCTTTTGAAAATACAGCTACTCATGTGCGAAATGCCTTAATTCAAGTACTCGTTGCAAACCAATTTTTAAAGGCATTTGAAACGTTCAGGGCAGGGTCTACAGAAGAAATTACCTTTACTGAAGATCAAGTAGAAGAGTTTGTACGAAGAGCAAATGCAGTAGTTGTGATTCCAAGAGTTTTAACACAATTAGAGTCAATAAAATCTAATGGGATACACCGTAAACCTCTTAATAAAGAAGAGGCAAAAAGAGATAATACAGTAAAACGTGTCCTTTTAGAAAGAGAAGTTGAAAACTATAAACAAGTACGGTCAGAAATAGATAAAATAGAAACCTTATACGATAAAGAAAACAAACGTGCTTTTAAAGAAGCATTAGATCTATTTAACAAACGAGTAGATGATGTGATTGCTGATAATCCCAATAAAGGAGAACCTGAAGGAGACACCCCTGCGACAGATAGGAGTGCTGATTTAGTCGCTATGGATAGAGAAACATTTACATTTACACCCGTAGATCCAACAGGTGCTTATTTAACAACTAGGTTGTCAGATAAAGCCTTAGGATTTATGACTTCTCAAAAGCTAGTAGAAGAGCTTCCTTTGTATGACACTTTAGGGGAAGTTAACGAAGCCATAGGAAGACGCATTCAAGAGCGTAAGCAAGAAATAGGAACATTAACACCACTGTCACCTCAACCTAAAAACATCCGTATTGCAGGAAATGTTGTGCCTTTGGAAACAAGAGCAGAAGCACAAGACGGGGACTATGATTATAACTTTATACCACTACATGAGCAAACTAATGATGGAACTCGTAATATAATCTTACAAATTTTTGATCATGTGACAGGTTCTAATATTACAGGTGCTGATTATAGCATTTATTTTCCTCAGACAGAAGATAGTTTTCAAAGTGTATCTTTTGAAATACTGAATGATGGAGATTTTTTAACGATAGCATTATTTCCAGAAGGTATCGTTTTCCCAGAAGGGGCAACTTATTATTATTTAGAAGGGTCTTTAGAGGTTATAGGCGGGGAGTTTAATATAGATAGAAACATCTATGTTAATAGAGCTACTTATGGTTATTTTGATGAAGTAACTCCACAACCCAGCACAACACTCCCAGACAAAAAAGTCTTCGGTTTAACAAGTCTAGGAATTGCAGACTTTAGACGTGTAGAACAAGAAATCTTGTGTTATGTTCCTGGAGAAGTATCGCATATAGAAAATATTCTTGCACGCGAGTACAAAGAACGTAGTACCCGAAGCCTTACTAGTTTACAAACAGAGACAGAGACAACAAGTGAACGTGAAGTAGAAAATTTAACAGACACGACAACTACAGAACGTAGTGAGTTACAAACAGAAGTATCTGCGGTCATCAATGAAGACGAATCTCAAAACTATGGAGCTACTGCAAATTTTAGTTACAGTCCTAAAGCAACAGGAGTTTCTTTTAATCTTGGTGCCTATGCAGATTTTTCTTCCTCTACCTCTACGTCAAATTCAAATTCTCAAGCACAATCGTATGCGCAAGAAGTAACTGAGCGTGCTTTAGAGCGTGTGGTGCAAAAAGTAAGTACACGTCGTACGTCTATTATGTTACGAGAATTTGAAGAAAATAATGTGCACGGTTTTGATAATACGTTAGGTGATCAGCATATTACGGGTGTATACAGATGGGTTGACAAAATCTATAAAAACCAATTGGTGAATTATGGCAAACGACTCATTTATGAATTTACCGTTCCAGAACCATCACGTTTCTTTAAAGAGGCCATAAAAAAGCGTCTTGAGGATGGAGATACTAACACAAATGATATGGTGGAGCCTATACCACCAGTAACCTTAGAGAGTCAGAATATAAATAGCCCAGTAGATCTTGATGCTGAAAACTACCAAGATGCTGCAGCATTATATAATGCCGAGGTAAATGCATATCTGGCTCCTCTTTTAAGAATAGGAAAATCCTTTAGTCATAAATTTTTTGGAGAAGAAGCGCAAGGACATGATAGCTTTAATAGAAACGCTAAAGATTATGAAATGGAACTTCCTGAAGGCTATAGATGTAGTGCGGTAGATATACGGGGGAACATTATAAGAGAAGGAAACGGAGGTACTGCTAGTGCAGCTATTTACATAGGAGATAATAAATTTTCATTTGGTACGACTAGTAGTTGGAAAGATATTGAATATGATAATGCCCCTCTCAATAATCTGATCACAGGGGTACTTCCTATCTCTATCGCAACAGAAGACGTAGAACCTATTAATTTTAATATTGTAGCGCATTGTTACCTTAATTCTGAACCAAAGCAACAATGGCAGAACGAAACCTATAATGCCATTAAAACAGCGTATCAAGAGCGTCTTGCTGAGTATAAAGATGCGAAAGCTATTTTTGATGCGCCAGTAACTGAAACTACAGAGGATGTTAGATTTAACCCGTTGTTTAACAGAAGTCTTGAACAAAAAGAATTAAAGCGTCTTTGTATCGAGCTGATGGCAGAACAATGTGATCTGAATTTTGCTCAAGATCATTATCAGGGTATGAATCCAGAGACCTGTGTGAGTCCAGTAAATGCATCGCAAGCCTTACAAACACATGCAGAAACAGTGCGTTTCTTTGAGCAAGTGTTTGATTGGGATTTAATGGCTTATACCTTATATCCATACTTCTATGCAGCTAAAAAAGATTGGGTAAAATTATTCCAACAAAGAAATGGTTCTGATCCATTATTTCAAGCCTTTTTACAAGCAGGAATGGCACGTGTGGTTTTACCAATACGACCAGGATTTGAAGCCGCTGCCAACTGGTACTTAGAAACAGGCGAATTATGGACAGGTCAAGGCATGACCACAGATAATGAAACCTATCTTTCTATTATGGAAGATTTACAAAGTGTACCGGGAGAAGTAGAGTCTACTTGGGAAACCAGAGTCCCTACCTCTCTTACCATTGTACAAGCAAAATCTGCGATACTTGATGAAGGAGGACTTCCTTGTTTTGATCCTAAAGGAGAGCTTGAAAATACAATCTTAGAAAGTGAGCAGACTTTAAAGGGAGCTACAGGAACAGAAACTCCTCCTGAAGAAGGAGGCGGCGAAGCTACCTTTTAAGAGGTATTATTTAAAACCTTATCTCTTTTGCGAACGTTAGTAGTGGTTACGCTTTCGCGAAAGCTAACACAGTCCATATCCTATTATACAGGATATGGACTGCGATAAGGCTATGAGGCACGTGTATGCGGGTGGATATAAATAACAAAAAAACATAAAAAATGAGCAAATTTAAATTTGCAGACCAATTAGGGTTTAGTCCGCCCATTGTGTTTGAAGAGGATACAGGGTTTGAAGAGGGTTTTTTTACTTGGCCAATAGACTTTGAGGCTTTAGGAAAGGATTTGGCAAGTGGTACCCCAATTCCTTATTACTATAAAAATTATGAGGCAGATCGACAGACAATAGTAATAAAGGATGAAGTTGGCGGAGATCAGGAGATTGATTATGAAAGTCAAATTCCTATGAAGATAGATTCTTCTAGTGGAGAAAAGCGAAGCTTACAATTAGTAGGAAAATTAAATAAAAAATTAGGAACTGTTTCTATACGACAACATAAAGTGTTGTTTGATTTTAAATTAGAATTAGGGAAGTCAATTTCTTTTGTTAAGAAGATTAAATACGCACATCAAGATGAAGTAGCTATTGAGTTAACATCAGGTAGTTATGAAGATTACTCTGCTTTGTCTAATTATATAGGTGCTAGAGAGAATGAACAAGTTAGAAACAAGATCATTAATGCCTTTAATAAAGCTTTCAGAAGTACTTCTGAAGATGAAGAATTATTAAAATGGTTGTATCAGAGAGCTCCGAGATTTGTTATCAGTCAACGTGGAGATGAACAATTGGTTAAAGATTTAAAATTATTAACTGCATATGATTTAGACAGTTGGTTTATAGACACAGGTTCTGCAATATTAAATATCATGTATGGATTTAATGATCTGACAATTGCCTATAATGATTTTAAAAAACATCCAGAAGATGTACTTAGGATATATAATGCTCTAAGCGATGCTAAAAAAGTAGATTTTACAACTTTTATAACTTCTATAGCTAGCTTTATTAGCGGGGAAGCCTCTGTTGCAAAATTTCTTATAGGAAAAAATTATATAGTAGATAGTAATCTGTCTGTAACTGATAGTCAGAATACAGTGTTTTTACAACAATATACATATAGGGAAGGAGCAACAGTGACAACATCTGCTGGTGGCGTCGGATTTCCTGGGGGGAGTATGAGTATCGGAACTTCTAAAATTAGAGAGGTTGTGCAACAAATCCAAACAAAATTTAACCCTTTGGATCTTATAGCTTTAGAAGATGAAGTCACTGGTGATATACGTTTTGCATCTGCCTTAGAAGTAAAATTTTTTTCTAATGAAACAGAATGGAATACTATTATTACAGGAGTAGCTATAATCGCTACTGTAGTTGCAACACTAGTTTCTTTTGGAGTACTTGGGGCTGGTGCGACAGGAATAGTTGCAGTCATAGCTGTTACAGAAATTGCTGTTGGTCTAGGTGACCTTATTCTTATTTTTAGAAAAGCACGTTTAAAAGGAACAGAAGAAGGTGATTGGTTTATAGAAAATTGGGAAAAAATAAGTATCGCAACTGCTGTTGTGAGTATAAGCTCTGCGATACGTCAAGGTGTTATAAAAAATGGACCTAAAACATTAGCTAGATTGCGTAGATTAAAAGGTGCAAAAGCCGCTGCAATTAGGGAACGTATACGTGTATTACTTTTTAATGCAATCATTAATGTAGAGATCGCAAACTTTGGTAAAGTTTCTTTTAAAATAGTACCTTTTGAAAGCATACGGGCTATAAATGGCTTATCTATAACTATACAAAAAGCACAACGCTTATGGAATCTTAATGTTTTGGTATTAGATGCTATAGTAGATGGTAAATTAGTTTACGCATTATACTATAGAGGACAAGTTATAGCAAGTGGTGCGGCAAAAGAAATTAATGGTTTTATAAAGAATAAGATATTTACCCACGCTGCAAAAGATCAAGAGATTTTAAAGTTTTTGGATGAATTGTTGGAAATAGAGAAGTTAGGGTTAAGATTAGAAGCAGGAAATTGGTTTTGGAAAAACGCTTCAGGAGTTGAACTTAGATGGGCTAAACTTTCTGAGAAAGTGATTTTAGAAAATATTAATAAAGCTTTTAAAAGCCCACCTACTATTGGTGCAAAGTTTGAAGCAGAGGTTGCAAAGAAAATGTTTGAATTAGCAAAGCGTTTTGGAGATGAAATAACAGATTTTTCTAATAATGTAACACAATTAAAGCCTCAAAAAAGATTGAATGGGGATATTGATTTTGGAACAAAACAATATATTATTGAAGCAAAATCACAATTGCATAACAGTCATAATATTGAACAATTAAAGGTTCAAATGCAAAAATATTTACCTATCAATGAAACCACTTCTTTAAAATATATGAATCCTTTTAAGAAAAAAGTTGTTGTAGTATATGACAATTTAGGTACATTTAATTTTAATAATATTATTCTAAAAGAATTAAAAGACCAAGGAGTTATTTTTATTGAAGGGGTAAACAATCTTAAAAAACTTTATTAAAATGAATAATAAATATTTACTACTAAAGAATTACAAGGAAAAAGAAATTATTGTTAATTCAATTGAAAGCATTGCGGATAAATTAAATCTTAGAAAAGAGAAAGAGAATCTGTATTCTAGTTTAGCAGATTTAGATTTATATTTAGATGTCAATGATGAAGATTTTCATTTTTTAGGAATAAGAGTAATGAATTCTGAAGAATTTAAGAGAGATAAAGTAATTGTAGATGAGGAAGAATATTTTATTGCGCTATCTATAGATCACGAATCTTTTGAAGAACGATTTATACATATGTTTTTAAAAGAATTTTTGCCATTTTATCCAGAAATGATAATTGCTGATGAGTCAACCACACAATTTTATACTATTGAAGATTTACAAAATAATAATATTCCTTGGTTACAAAGATCGTTTTAGAATAATCAGAAAACAACAATGTATCTTATGATGCTAAATCATAGCTTTTTGTATTTTGGAATAGCTAGGGATGCCTTTTCTGGTTGTAGGAAATGAGGTTTTAGTTTGGTTTTACTCCATACGGCACCCGTCACAGACGGGCGCTAGCAGGGGATATTACTAGAATAAAAGAGGAAGTTGCTTTAATTTATGATGATCTAGTAAAGTCGGGAAAAGATTTTACTAAACCTCCGTTTAAATATAATTCCATGAATAGTGATAATACTTTTCAAGTATTAATTGAATTTGATAAATTAGGTAATTTAACAAATGCTTATCCTTCAATTTAAATATAAAAATGATAATTATGAAATTTAAAAAATATGATATAAACTCAGCAAATGTGCCAGAACATTTAAAGACATTCGATTATGGTGTCGATTATGATTCTTTAATTGAAAGTGAAAAAAGTTTATTTCAAATAAACTCATATAGGTGGACTGTTCAAGAAGTTCAAAATATATTGGATGAAATTAGCATATTAGAGGGTGAAGAGAGGTATGAATATCAAGTTGAAGGTGGGAACTTAGGTATTTCTATATATACAGATGAAGTATATTTTTTTGACTTAACAAATAAAAAAGAGGAAGAAGATTTTATATGGTCTACAGAAAGTTTTATTTTATTCTTAAATGAGTTTAAGGCTTTTTTAGAAGATAATCAATAAATTATCTAAGACAGTAAAATAGATAGTATTTATAGAAGACCTAATAAGATTAGAGATTAGTTAGGAGATGTAAAAATGACACACTAATATTTATGCTTTTTTATTGCTTTTAGCGAAATCGTATTCTAATATTTTGAAAGCATAAAAAGCAAGACTATGGAATTTCAATATATGCAACAATTAAAAGATAATCCTAACTTAAGACCTTCATTTCTTCCTGAAGAATCAATGAGTGAATTAGAAATTATTGACTTAAGAGATAAATATAATGATGGGAATGAGTTTCCTCTTGCTTTTGAAGAGTTTTTAAATATTTCTGGAAAAGTTTGCCATATAGGTATAGATACTGATTATGAAGGGATATTTGAAGATTTTATGGAACTTATAGAAGATTCAGGCTATATGATTGACAGACCTTTTTTTGTAATAGATAGATTAGATAGTCAATTTAGTGGTTTTTTCTTAGATGAAGAAAAAGAAGATCCAGACATATATATATATATATGATCCTTATGGAAAAAAACGCGGAGACTTCCCTTTATTTAGATCAGCAAATGGATTTACATTTTCAGGATTAGTTAACGAGAAAATTCGTCGTATAAAATTAAACCTTCCTGATTAAGGATTATTGAAAAGTAAAAAGACCGTCAGAAGTGATGGTCTTTTTATTTTTCGCAAACCTGCTTATCGATAGACAGGAGTGTAAATTATAAAATCTTTTAAAAGATGATCACTCCTTTATAATCTTCATCGTTTGTGACGAGTTTTGAACTTGATCTACAATGGATAAAAAGTAAATACCTGTTGTTAATTTTTCTAGATTTAGCGTAGTGCTATTAGTGGTCATCTGCTTGGTTTCAGAAAGCACTTTTTTACCATCTATGCTATATACAGTAAATACAACATCTCCTTGATAGTTTCCTGAGATTTGTAACAGGTCATTTACAGGATTTGGAAATATAGTCACAGATGTGACAGAGACTTCCTCTGTGTTTAACGCAGCTCCAGAAAAGTAAGCAAGTCCTCTATTAAAAACATCTTGCCCTATTTGTTCTCCTAAAATACGACCAGGAATATCATCTATAGGTGGGTGAATACCTCCCCAGATTCTAGATAAACTTGTTTGGTCTGAGGCATCTTTATACGTAGCCCATTGTAAGGTCATATTCACAGAAGGACCTTCTTCAAAAACAAGAAATTCATTTTGAGTTACCTCAAAGGTGCCAACACCTCCTGGAAAAAACGGATCGCCAGTCACTAGTGTTAGGATTTCTGCAGCCGCACGAGAAAAGGTAGAATGTCCAGAAATATATCCTGCAAATGGAGGCGTCACAAAGGTTGGACGTTGGTAAGGCCACCATCTGTTGGCATAAATCCAGTCAACACCTGCGACATCGGTATCTGGGTTATCTATATAATCAGGACCTTTCCAAACGTTCATTTTAAGATCGCCTACAAATTCATTATTGTCTCCCGCAAGCGGGTCTCCTACTTCAATCACTTCTATCAGTCCGTCAATAAGTGGAAGTCCGTGTGGGTCATAGCTTCCCAAAGTATTATCATCACTCTGTCCTTTACCTGCCATATACCGCAAGGCAGAAATAGGACGGATATAATCATAATAGCCTTTGATACCCCATGTATTTACAGCACTATCATGCATGGCAGCACCTAACAAGAAATAGGTTTTAACATCCCATTCTAAATCACTTAAGGTTTCTCCTTCGCCCCCAATCTTTTTCACCGTAAGCGGATTGTCATTTACATAATTCAAAATCGTAAACCAGTGTCCAGGAGGGGTTTCTGAGTCGGGACCATCTGCCCAAAATTCAGCAAGTACTCTCGCATAATCTCCTCGAGGTACCATTTGTGTTGGATAAGGCTGTCCAGTAGCAGGGTTTACATCGTGCCCGATACTAGCATCACCACCGTTTTCAAAATCGTAAAAAGCCTGATATTCTTCAAACGTAGTTGGATAGCTTTGTATGTTACCAATACTTGCTGGGGAGATATCTATCATTACTCCATCGGCAGGATCTAGATGTTTTGACCAAGAGGCCACCAAGCCAAATCCCCATTTATAAGGATCTTCTAAGGCATTGCCATCAGAATCTTGAATAAGTGAAGGTGCTCCTGGATCGTTATATACGTAATAATCAAAACCATTCACAGGGAAAATCTCTAAGTTTTCTTCGCTTAAAGCGAAAGGAGTTACTACTCCCCATTCTGGACTTAGGAAATCAGGGACACCTCCAGGAATTACGTTACCCGATTGATCTATGAAAAATTCAAAAGCCAGAGGTTGCCATCTGTTAGGGTCAATGTCATTAATGTCTTCGTACATATCTAATACTAATGGATCATTTACTGGAAGGTAAGAGGTGTTTCCATAATCAAAATCTTCATTAGATCCATCTTGTAATCCAAAAGCAATCATTTGCTCAGCCATATAGTTTCCTAAAGCGGCAAAAGACCCTGTGCTATAATCGGTGTCTGTAAAAGAAGCATCATAAGATAAAGAAGCAAATTTTGCTTCTAGTGCAGGTAACGTGTCATCTTCTCCTGGAGAGCCATCAAAGCGATGCATTAATAATCTGAATACCGCATAGCTGATTACCTCGTCTCTAGCAGCTTCAAGATCGGCTTCATTATCTGGAATAGCAATCCCATCAAAAGGTACTTGAAATCCTCCAAAAGACTTTCCTAAAAATAAAGGCACAGAGGTGTCGTCAAAAATAGACCAAGCATCATACATCAATACAGACGAATGAAAAAGATTACGAGCATGTACCGTAGGACGCGCAAAGTCATTACGGATCGCTTCTAAGAGTTCTTCACTCCACTCCCTCGCTATAGATTCTTGTGAATTTGCAGAAATAGTACCTAAACAAATAAGTAGCATGCAGAGTAATGTTCGTATCATAATGTGATTTTTTTAATAAAGAAATTCAATAGAATGATCAATACTTCATTTCTGAAGTTCATGTAAATGTATGAATTATCGCCAATTAATAGCAAATACCTCCTGTTAAAAAAGGATAGGAGTGATAAAATAAAATAGTTTTATACCCCTGATACATAAGCAGTAAGTTTTTTATAAAAAATAAATGACAAGATTTTATTTGTAGCATTTTTTCAAAAAAACGAATTGTTTTGTTGTAGATACTTCCTTTAATTTGGGAATCATACGGCTACTTCCAAGAAGCGTCATCTTATGGAAGTTATTTCGTAAACGACTTCTAATCAATGTTGCAAAAGAAAGTAAGGGGTAGTAGAAGTTTATGCTTTCGCGAAAGCGTACCCTTACAAAAAAATAAAAAAATTAATCATCCATGGAATATCTTAACTGATACCAAAAGCTGAGGTCATTCAATATTTAATTACTCAGCAAATATGAAGAGGTAGTATACAGTTTTTTTGCGCAGTACTATTTATAGTGTCATTTTATAAAGAAAGATATAATCTCTTTGTAATGATATTTATCATAGCTTTTTAAAGCACGCCATTTTTGATGTTTTGAAAAGGTGTTTTTTATGCTTGTTTTCCAGCGTCATTTTATGGGTTTTCCATAGAAATAAGGGTTCTGAGTTTTTTTAAGAATAATCTTGCTAGTATTGAACATGTTTTTCCTAATTTAACTAATAACTAATTTATTTTTAACAACTTATATCAACCAAAATGAAAAGAATTACGATCGCTATTTTGTGTCTATTTTGTGCGTTTACAGTGTACGCTCAAGACGGATCAATGTCACCTACCTCGTATGGTCAGGCAACATATATGAGAGAAATTCCAGCACTCTCTTCTATGGATAATATTATTTCAGCTGCTGGATTTGAACATGTGGCTCCTCCAAAACGAAGAGGATCCAATACCTTTATACCTGGGAAAGGATTACCTGCAGGACCAGATCCATTACTTCAAAAACAAGTAGCCGTACAACCCATACAAGGAAGAGCTCCTATTGCTTCTTTTGGAGCACATCAAGGAACGGTACTTAATGATCCTACGGGAGCTATTGGACCTAATCATTATGTATATGCATTTAACTCTGGTTTTGGGATCTTAGATCGCTCAGGAAATGTCTTATTGCCTGAAGCTTCTTTAGGTACCTTATTTCCTGGAGAAACTCTTGGAGATCCTGTCGTAGTATATGATCGCTATGCAGATCGTTTTATTATTATGGAGTTCAGTAATACTCCAAATGGTTTTTTAATCGCCGTAGGTCAAGGACCAGATCCTGTGAATGACGGATGGTTTACGTATCGTTTTAATACAGGTTCATTTCCAGATTATGAAAAACTATCTATATGGAGTGATGGATACTACATTACAGCCAATAAAGATCAAGGGTCTATTACGACAAGCGAGGTGGTATATGCCGTAGAAAGAGACGAAATGCTCGTTGGAAATCCTAATGCACAGTTAATAGGTTTTCCATTGCCGGGGGCTTCTAATAATGGATTTTATAGTCCAGGAGGGTTTAATGCCACAGGACCTACATTACCACCTGTTGGAGTACCGCATCCTATTGTATATATGCAAGATGATGGTTGGAGTGGTGTCTCACAGGATAATTTAAGTATTTGGGATATTAGTGTCAATTGGAATAGCCCTGCAAGTTCTTCGATTTCGAGTCCGCAACAAATTAATACAGCTCCTTTTGATGCCGTATTTAACGGAGGATCTTTTAATAACCTAGATGAACCAGGAGGAGGTCCTAATATTGACGCTATTCAGGCGACAATGATGTATATGACCAATTATAGACGTTTTGGCTCACATAATTCTGCGGTCATGAATTTTGTAGTTGATGTTAGCGGAAATGATACCAAAGCAGGAATACGATGGTATGAGCTCCGACAGACAGGAGACAACCAACCGTGGACTATTTATCAGGAAGGGACGTATTCTCAGCCTAATCATAGTACATTTTGTGCAAGTATAGGAATGGACTTTCAAGGAAATATAGGATTAGCATATACCATTGTAAGTAGTTCTGTATTTACTTCACTACGGTATACAGGAAGATTGGCATCAGATCCGTTAGGAACAATGACCGTAGCAGAGCAAAATATTGTAAACGGAAATGCGCAAACCAATAGACCTGACGGTCGTTATGGAGATTATGCTCAGCTTACGATAGATCCAACAGATGATTTGACGTTCTGGCATATAGGAGAGTATATGAATGGCAGTGCTTCTACGGTAAGAAAAAGCCATGTGGCGGCATTCCAAATTGGAAATGCGGTGCCAGATTCTGATCCTCCATCTACGCCTACAAGTTTAGTCGCTTCAAATACTGGAGCTACAAGTACAGATTTATCTTGGAATGCCTCTACAGATAACATAGGAGTTTCTGGATATGACGTGTATCGAAACGGAGCTGTTATTGGAACAGCTTCTAGTACGGCTTTTACAGCAACGGGTTTAACCCCATCTACAACGTATAGCTTTTTTGTGATTGCCAAAGATGCAGCAGGGAATCAATCAGGACAAAGTAATTCTGTAAGTGTGACTACAAGCGCAGTAACAGCGTGTAGTGGTGGTATCTCTTCATTCCCATATACAGAGAGTTTTGAAAGTTCTTTAGGTGTATGGACACAGGCAACAGGAGACGACTTAAACTGGACTCGAGATTCAGCAGGAACACCTTCTACAGGTACAGGTCCTGCGACTGGAGCAGATGGAGCTTTTTATCTATATGTTGAGGCATCAGGAGACGGGGTAGGTTTTCCAAATAAACAAGCTATTTTAAATTCGCCTTGTTTTAACTTAAGTAGTGCAAGTCAAGCCACATTTTCTTTCCAATATCACATGTTTGGATCTACCGATGCGGGAAGTATTGCGCTAGAAGCCAGTAATGATGATGGAAATTCGTGGACCTCTATTTGGAGTCAAACAGGGAATCAAGGAAACCAATGGAATCTTGTTGAATTAAATCTTGCAGCCTATGTAGGAAGCGGACTTCAATTGCGTTTCAATAGAATCACTGGAGGCACTTGGCAAGCAGATGTTGCTATAGATGCTTTTGAACTTACGACCTCTGGAGGCGCAGATACGCAAGCACCTAGTAATCCTACAAGTTTAACCGCTACAAATACCACCACGACCACGACAGATTTAAATTGGAATGCCTCTACAGATAATGTAGGAGTTACTGATTATGATGTATTGCAAAATGGTGTTGTGATTGGAAATACCGCAAATACATTTTTTGATGTTACAGGACTAACACCAGCGACAACCTATAATTTTACAGTAGTTGCAAATGATGCTGCTGGAAATCAATCAGGATCAAGTAATACCGCTTCTGTTACGACAGGGAGTGTTGGAGGAGTCGGATGTACAGGAGGCATCTCTTCATTTCCATATACAGAGAGTTTTGAAAGTTCTTTAGGTGCTTGGACACAAGGAACAGGCGATGATTTGAATTGGACACGAGATTCAGCGGGAACACCTTCTGCTAATACAGGACCTACAACTGGGGCTAATGGTACTTGGTATGTATATGTGGAGGCATCTGGGAATGGGACAGGTTTCCCAAATAAACGAGCGATTTTAAATTCGCCTTGTTTTGATCTGAATAGTGCTTCTCAAGCAACTTTCTCTTTTCAATATCACATGTTTGGATCTACCGATGCAGGATCTATTGCGTTAGAAGCAAGTGATGATAATGGTACGACGTGGACATCTATTTGGAGTCAAACCGGTAATCAAGGAAATCAATGGAATACTGTAAGTCTAGATCTTGCAGCGTATGTAGGAGACGGTCTTCAGTTACGTTTTAATAGAATTACGGGAGGTACTTGGCAAGCAGATGTTGCTATAGATGCGGTCTCTCTTACTACAGGCGGAACAAGCAATAATTGTGCTGCTGCTGCATTAACACTTACGATTAATCTTGATAATTATCCAGAAGAAACCGCTTGGACATTACAAACATCTGGAGGTGCTACTGTAGCGAGTAATAGTTATTCGACAGCAAATCCCGATGGTTCTACCGTTGTAGAAAATATAAACGGATTATCTTCTGGCGACTATACCTTTACAATCACTGATGCATTTGGTGATGGTATTTGTTGTGGATTTGGAAATGGATCTTACACACTAGAGAGTTCTGAAGGAGTGATTGCTTCTGGAGGAGATTTTGGAGCTTCTGATGTGACTAACTTCTGTGTTGATGCAAGCAAGTCACAAGCATTAAGAACACAACCACTAGCAGGAACGGATACGACGATGTTTACCATATATCCAAATCCAGCAGAAACGGTGCTTCATATTGATGTACAAGATCAAAGCATTGATAACATTAAAGTGTTTTCTATGTTAGGAATGTTGGTTACAGAAGTTAAAGATGGAGGTATTCAAAGTATTGATGTTTCCAACTATAAGACGGGAACCTATTTTATTAGAATTACATCTGGTGATACTATAATCACAAGAAGATTTATAAAGAAGTAATTTTTATATTAGGTAACAATTTTAATTAGCGTACAGGAAACCGTTGAAGCTTGCTTCAACGGTTTTTATGTTATATATAAATGAGATGTTTTAAAGATAAGACCTAAATAGGTTCTTTCATTCTTTTTACGCTTTCGCGAAAGCGTATTTTAAAAATCCTACAGAACTATTGTATCATCAAATGAGTCAATGTTCCATATCGCTATTTTATATATAATCATGTGTTAAGCTAAACAAATTGGTTTAGTTCTTCAAGTTTTGGTATAATTGTATTTTAGAGTTTTAAATATAAAATAGTACTAACTTTAAATAATGACAAGAGTCATAACACTTGGTGGTGAGATACACTATTTTGGTTTTTCAAAAAAGCAGCATACATGAAAACAGGCTTAGTGCTCTCTGGAGGAGGTATAAAAGGAGTTGCTCATATAGCAACACTCAAAGCGATTACAGAGCAGGGAATAAAAATTGATTATATCGCTGGAACGAGTGCAGGGGCTATTGTAGGAGCGCTTTATGCGGGAGGATATTCTTGGGAAGTAATATTAGAATTTTTCACAAAAACCTCTATTTTTAATTTAACTCGATTTGCTCTTAAAAAACCTGGTTTTATAGATACTATAAAGTTTGAAAATGATCTAAAGCTTTATTTTCCAGATGATTCTTTTGAAAAACTAAAGATTCCACTTACCATTACGGCTACAGAGATTGAGAGTGGTAACTCCAAGGTATTTAATAGCGGTCAACTTATATGTCCAATTCTTGCGTCTTCTGCTTTTCCAGGGGTTTTTACGCCTATCGAGATCGATGGGGTGTTTTACTTTGATGGAGGTGTGATAGACGACTTTCCAGTAGAATATTTGACAGAAACATGTGATTATATTATTGGATCGTACGCCAACCCGCTGAGTGAAATGTCTGTAGATTCTCTAAAATATTCATACCAAGTTCTTAACAGGGCTTATGAAATAAATCTTCATCATCACGTCTATAATAAATTTAATAACTGTGACATTTTTATCTGCGCACAAGAGCTTTCTCAATATGGTACATTTAGTATGCGTAGTGCAAAGAAAATATTTGAAATAGGGTATAAGGAAGCAAAAAAAGAGTTGCTTAAATATCAGGTTCAGGATAGGTAAAATGGCATAGCTTTGATTGAAATATTCATTTGGTATAATATAGATGAATCTTCAATTTTTGAAAAGGGATTGTTGCTGCGTACGCTTTCGCGAAAGCGTACTTTTAATGAATCTTATCAGATAGATGCATTTTTCACCTCAAGTTGATGTATGGTTGTGTACTTATTTTTAGACGAAATAACTGAATTATATAACTACACATTTAATGTTTTTCCTTCTTTTATATACTCTTTTTTAATTCCTTCAAGAATAATATCATAGGTAATTATAGTTGTGCCTTTTGCTATGGTTTTTAAACAAGCATATTGTATAATATTCACAATATTAGAACCTGTAATGGCAAATTTTCTAGCAATACTTTCTAAGGAAACTGCTTCTTCAAGCGTAATATTGTTTGGTAAGTTATTTCCCCATAATTGTAAACGTTCCTTATGCGTTGGAGTTTCAAACTCTATAATAGATTGAAACCTACGCGTGAAAGCAGTGTCAATATTGTTTTTAAAGTTAGATGCTAAAATCACGAGACCTGGATGTGCTTCTATACGTTGTAACAAATAAGATACTTCTTGGTTTGCATATTTATCGTGAGCATCTCTTACATTAGTACGTTTTCCAAAAATGGCATCGGCTTCATCAAAGAACAAAATCCAATTTTTATTGATAGCTCGATCAAATAGGCTTGATAAGTTTTTTTCTGTTTCTCCTATGTATTTAGATACGACCATAGATAAGTCTATCCTGTAGACATCTTTTTCTGTATATTTTCCGAGAAGTCCTGCGGTTAATGTTTTTCCGGTGCCTGGAGGTCCATAAAACATCACTCGATAGCCTGGCTTAATCTTACTTTTCATATTCCAGTCATGTAATAAAATGTCATTAAACTGTAACCAAGTTTCTATTTCTTGAATTTCTTGTATTGTTTTATCATTAAGGACTAAATCATCCCAAGATAACTCTGTTGTGATTAGACTTGCTGGAAAATTTTGACTTAGTGTTGGTTTAATCTCTAAACCTATGGTGAGTTTTGTAAGCGCTTCTTCTTGTATTAATAACTTCCCACTTAATTTAGGTTCTCCATTAGGAACCTGCTCTATGTATAATACGTTACTTTGAAGTAATGAGTTGGTAAGCTGTAATGAAGTAATGATTTCCAATCGTCTATCAATATCACTCCCAGCCAAAATATAGACCACGGTCTCTGCTGTAGGTAGTATCCCTCTATGATTTTTTCCTTTGATACCTCCAAATTCAGGAAATTCACCTCCATTAGGTAAAAATTCTGAAATAATGCTACTCAAGAAATGAGGAGAGATATGGGGCGCTAATGCAAGGCATATACATATAATCTCTTCAAGAGAAAGTGCTTCCTCTTTAATATACTGACCTAATATAGATGTGTTATCATCTAGATTTAATGTCGGAATAGGAAGCTCTTCATTTGTTAATTCTAAAGAAAGTCTATAAGATATATAGTCTTTTAAGAAACTAAATATAGGAGTTACAGATGCTGTAGTAGCTGTATTTTCAATTTCGGTGTCTATCATTTTCAGTATTGTTTTGATAATTAGTATTTATAATTTAGAAGCGGTGTACACTACTATTTTGGTGTATTGGATTTAGAGCTATTTACTTCGGTAATTACGCTATCTATATATTCATTGTCATCTAACATACTTTTTAAGTAGGTATAACTACTTTGCCCCATGTGCCTAGATAAGGTAGGTTCATAATAGGTCCATTTTTCAAAGAAGCCTACGGTGTTTGTTCCTGTTTTAGTCAGTATTTTATCATTGTAGGGAATTAATAAAGTGGCAAGTTGTTTTCTCTCTGTATCAGAATATTTACCAGACATAAAACTTTCAATATCATCTACCGTAATTTTATGGGGTAAAAAGACAGGGTAATATTTTATATTACCTTCTATAGCCTCAACATTTGAGTCTGATTGACGTCCCCAATTTGTAAAAAGGTCACTCAAGTATTTGGGAATTTTATTATAATTAAGAGCCGTTGATAAATTGACAACAACATTATCTTTTTCAGATTCATCTATGGTGTGAAGGTCAAAATCATCTTCAATAAATTTTTGTAAGAGATGGTTGAGGTATAAACTTTTACTATTTATGATATCGATAAAAACCACCTTTTTATTAGCAAATAGTGAATCTTTTGTTCTAGCTTTAAGGTAATTGTAAATATCAAGGTTACTTAGTAAGCCACTGTTGTCTATCACGCCTGCATCCATATAATGACCATATCCTTTAATTTTTGCAGCTGGACTCAACCCTGGGAATCTATTGGTCATAGATACTGCCTGATAGTAAGGCAACGTTTTATCTTTATGCTTATATAAATCTGCTAAGTTATCTGCATTAGGGAATATAGCATCAAAGGTATTATTGTCTTTTACAGACCATAATATACCTCTATTGGCTCTTACTCCTGCTGTATTCATAATAAGAGAAGGGAAATAGCCTTTACCACTTTCTTTATTTTTAAACGCCTTTGCCCAATAATGTCTATAAGCCATATCGTTTAAGGTATTTTTATTAGGGGTGCTTTCTATATGATTTTGATATTTAATCATAGAATAATATGACCTGTCTTGTAGCCCCAAGCCATTGGTTAATGGCCAGACTTTTCTATATAAGTCCAGTCCTAACGTAAATGTGAGATCTGCAGAGGCATAATCTTCTCTTGAGATGGCATCTATTTTTTCCCTTAATAAAGTATCATTTGTACCATATTCTGCATATAATCCAGTGTATACTGCTAGTCCTAGAGACCCTCCAGAAGCTCCAGATAACGATATGGTTTGATTTAAAAAGTGATGATTTGTTTCTTCTTGAATTTTTTGTAGCACATTAATCGTCCAAGCATTAGCTTTAAGACCCCCTCCGTACGATGAGACAAAGAAAACGCGATCATTTTCTATTTGTTTTATTGCTTTTATAAAATCTGTTTCAGATACTATTATTTCTGGATCAGTAATATTTGCTACGGTTTCTATTTCATGGGTTTTTTGCTCAGCAAAAAAGAAAGAATATACAGAGAGTACGGTAATAAATAAGATGCCTAAAAATGCTAGTTTATAGGTCTTGGTTTGATAATACCTTTTATCAGTATGCTGCACTGTCAAAGGACTATTTGCCACAAAAAAGTATTTGCCAATATTAGCAATCATCCAATAGTATGCGTATAAATAAACGAGTAAAATAGGAATGACATTTCCATGTAATGAATATCCTAATAAAGCCGCAATATTCCAATAGACAATAAATAAGATTGAGATGATAAAAAGAAGAACAAATACTTTTAGATAATGAACCGAATCCTGAAAGTAGATTAAGATTTTAATAAAAAACCGAAGCTTGTTTTTTTTGTCTAAATTATGATATACATCTGTTGTTTTTGACCGTACAAGTCTAAAGAAAACATAACAAAACATCATGCAATACGTACATAACATCATTAAGATAAATCCATATCTACTAAATATAGTATCACTTATTAAGATGAAGGTGAGGAGCAGTGCAGAGAGCAACGCCGCCAGAAAATAGTAGCGCGTAATTCTGGTATATAGCGCTGTTTTATCTACTATTTTATTTTTGACTATCCTATATTTTATAATAGTGTAAATGATAATAGGAAAGCAAAAGAAAATTCCAATAATCCAAGTAATTGCTTGTAAAGAAACCCCGAGATGATCATTAAATAAGAGATTAGGACGCACACTTTTGTAAATGAAAATTACCCAAACGGCATAAATAAAAATACCTAATGTATAGCGTAATACATTTGCTGCGACACTAATTTTATAATCTTTCTTACCAATGCTATAAATAAAGTAAGGGTATGACCATTTATATTTTTTAAAAAAGGTAATAGTTACTCTTTTATCTTCCCATGAAACAGCTCCTGTACTATTATTAAAGCCTCTTGAGTAATAGGTATATATAGGATAATGTGATAAAGTAAGTGCTAGGGCATTTACAAAAATGAAACATAGAAATAAAGAAAATTTATCTTCTTCAAGCATATATACCATCATGGTATATGCTTGATCCATCTTAAATAAGATAAGTAAGATTATCCCTATAACTAACAAACTGAGGAAGGAAGAATTCATAAAATCTTTTATAGACTTTCTTAATCCTCTAATAAAAGTGACTACGATTTCTGTCATGGTAATGCTTGTTATGGGTACTAGGTTTGTAAATAGCTTATAATAAATATATTAATTTTGTTAGTACGCTTTCACGAAAGCGTGTACCTTCATTTTTAAATTTATTTGATGATTCGCTCTTTAATACATGTTATTTTTTTGATTTATGGACATTATTATTAGCTATCTATTCGTAATGACTCATATAGATTTTTAAATTCTTTATAATCAAAATCTGGAAAAATTTTAGGCATATTTTCTTTAAAAATATCCACATTAGGTTGATGCTTTCCTGTTGAAATTTCTACAAGCGTATTTTGCCACCATCCAAAACCTCTAGATAGGCTCAATAATTCTAAATATCCTTCAAAGTCTACATGAAGGGGACTTACAGAACTGTCTGAATGTACTAAGTATAGCCCTTTTTTATCTTCTCTTCCTATATAAAAACCTACAAAACCATCACTATCATAAAATAGGTCTAATGGTCTAAACCCTTTCATATCTGGTGCCCAATCATTACCTCCTAAATCATCATCCCAAGCGTCAGTCATCATTTTTTCAAAAGGAATAATCTCAAAACTACCTTCGGCTTGGATATTAGATTCAGGTTTTGTTTTCCAAAATATTTTCCACCAATTCAAACATTTATAAAATCGAAGAATAGTTTTATCATCAATATTTTCAAATTTTGAAAAATCTATTTCTACTGCACGAAGCTTTCTATTGTCTACATCTAATGATTTGACATCACTAATAGGATTAAATATGTTATTGTATACCTCTATAAACCATTCTCTATCTTTTTTTTCCATGTTTTAAAAAATTATTTTTCTTCTAATTGTATCTAATGTAACTCTTCCTCCAGAACCTGAAATGTTTTCAAGAATTTTAGGATGCAATGTTTCAGCAGAATCAATTTCATCAAATGTGTCTGCATTCCTAGCTGTTATGATTGCATTTGCAGTTTTTTCACTTAACCCAGCATTTACAAAATCTTCTTTTGTTGAAGATGAATAGGCAATAGGGTAACTGATTACTCTCTCATTAGTAACCCTATAATCTTCTGGGCGGTCTCCTATTGGGTTAGGAATATCTGGAGTGCTAATATTATATCTTCCAGAAGATTTTTCTGCCCAGTTCCCATCAACATTCTCAAGTTCAACAGATTGCGCTCTAAGAGATGTTGGAACATATCTTTCTGCTCTTATAATTTCTATAATGGTATCTCTGTTTGCTTCAACATAATCATTTTCTGATGCTTCTACTTGAGTAATTAATGAGGTATTTATGCCTCTATTGTAACTTACCGTTACTACATATCTAAAAGCTTTGAATTCAGGATTACCTTCAGAAGGTAACGCCTCTTTTAAGGGAGCTTCTATTTCGTGTAAATGCCTAGCATTTCCAGAAGAGCTTAATGGAGTTAAATTTTTCCAATCGTCAGGACCGTGTAAATTAGCATTTAAAAGATGCCCATTTCTATAATATTTTTGGCCTCCAGTATTTTTTCTTTGCATAAGTACCTGATTCTCTTGGAAAGGTAAGTTACTAGATTCTGCACCCGTTGTTTTACTTTTTAAATATGTAATACTCATAGAACTTCCAAAACTTCCTATTTTATTACCCCAAACTATATTTTGCTCAGGAATTTCACTTACAGGAGCTGCGTCCATAAATGAGATAGTGACTCTACCCAGTTCATCTAGCTTTTGATCGACTTGAGTTCTATCTTCTTCTGAAACTTCCTCATCAGAGGTTAGACTTGTTACAATTCTATCTACTTCTCTCGCTTTTGCTAAAGCAGCATCTTTTGTTGCAATCATTTCTTCTGTTGGAGATTCAATTCTATTAAAATGTAACATGATAAAATCTTCAAAAACAGTTGGGGTACTTTCTATAATGATTTCATACCCGCCACTACTATTTTGTCTTATATATAATGTATGGTCTTCACCTGATGCTGTATCAATCTCTTCATCAATACCTGTAAATTCTCCACTATTTCTTTCTTCTACTTCTTCGGGTTCTCCTTCTCCCTCATCACTCCCACCTAACCCAAGGGCACTTAAAAAGGCAGTTCCAGCGGCCATAGCTTGCTCTATTAACCAATCAATACCTTCATTAATCATAGCTCGGGTATTCTCGATCATTTCTGCAATTTTCTCACTAATATCTCCTAAGCCTAGTTGTTTTGCTAAAAAAGAAATAGCGACTGGAATACCATCAGCAAGGGCAGTTTCTAAGAAATTGGCTGCGCTTTGTATACTTCCGCGAGCTATATCAGCAATACCCGCTACAAATGAATTGACGATTTCTAAGATTTCTCTTATTTTCTCTATAAAAGAAGTAATAGCATTAAAGGCTGTTTGAACACCTCTGATTACAGGCATAATACCTGTTACATCTAGGAAAGACAGTAACCATCCAATCGCTTGTTGGATTACCCTCTCCTGAATGAAGCCCATAATGCCTTCTTTTATGACATTCCATAAATTGCTTATTTGCCCTTGTATATATTCCCAAATAGCAATAGGACCACGTTCTATCACATCTCTTACAAATGCCCATACGCCCGTAAGGGTATCAAGAACAGATCGTATTTGCTCTACGCGTTCTGGTCCGATTCGTATCGCCAGACGTTCTAAAATATTATCTAGTGTGATTCCTAATACATCCATTGCCATACCTAGTAAGGATCGGATACTTAAATCGGATGGAATTTCAACACCCGCGTCTGCGAGTGTTCCAAATAACCAATTTTGTAATCCACTTAATAAGTGCGTACCTATATTGTTAAGGAATTGAATAAATCCATTTTTAAGTGCATCCATTAAATTAATCAGGAAGGCTACAGGATCATTTTTGATATCTTCAAAAGCAGACATTGCGTTTGCTATAATGTTAGCAATCATATCTGGCGGGATACCCATGATTTCTAAGATCAATTCAATGAGTATTTTAACGACTTTGACTATAAAGGTGAATAATTTGAGGATCGGTTCTCCAAATTGAGCTGTGATTCGTTCAAAAGCAGGAATAGGGTCTACTAGATCATCTATAGTAAATGAATTCCATACTTCTGTAAACAGTTCAATAATATAGGCTGGGGTCATCCCTAACTGGGCAATTAACGCTTCTATTTGTCCTGCAGCTCTTGGAATCACCCCAGATTCTCTTAATTCTTGATACTTTGCTTCACCACCTGGGACAAGTCCCATAAAACCTCTAATGATATTTTGAACAGATCTGAGAACTACTTCACCTGTAAGCGGGTTTTCTTGTATAATAACGGTAAGAAGTGTAAATCCAGGAATTTCGGCAGCATAGTCACTAAGCCATCCTAATAAAGCATTTTTTATAAGGTTAAGTACCTCTATAGCTACCGTACTAGCAAAGTCCCATAATCCTTCTAAAAATGTACCTGCTTGGGTCGCTAGTGAACTAAGACTTTCTAGGATATTTGGTAAATTTTCAGGTTGTATTGCATCCCAAGCAGTATCAATTAAAGTAGTAAGCTGCCCTAATAAAGAAGAAAAGGCGCCCATTTGAGTGTCTAGCCAATCTGCAGTTTCCTGTAAGGTGCCTCTTTCCCTCATCTGTTCAAGCTCGGTTTCTTTCCCGATGAGCATAAGGAAATCTTCTAGAATTTCTACCGTTTCAGCCTGTACCTCTTCATCACGTAAAGGATCATAATGAATTACTTTCTTAAGAAGTGACCACGCTTGGTTTTCTTCTAGGTAAGGCTCAGCAACATCAATAAGCGCCTCTTTTATCCAAGTAAGTAATTGATCTGTAAGAGAAGACACAAATCGTATAACTCGATTTAATAATGTATCGAATTTACGTGTTAAAATCTCTAGGGCATTGGTGTACGGAAATTCTAATTCGTTCCATGCTTCTCCTATTAAATCTAGTAGTGCTGTAGAGCTTAACCCTAACTCATTGAGTTGTCCGCGTATCCAATCAAAAGCTCTTTCCAGAATACCATACTCCTGAAGTTTATCAAAAATAGCAGGCCCAGCTACAGGAATTAATTCTAAGAGTCCTTGTACAAGGTTAATAGCTGTTCTATCTACCCTTTCGTTTGTAATTGGATTATATTCTATAACAACGGTGAATAGGGTATATCCAGGAATTCTTCTGGCAATATCTCTAATTTCATTAACGGCAAGACTTGGTAAATCACTAATGGCAAACCCTTGAACCATGACTGGGGCAGATGATATTTGTAATGGTTTACGTTGAATGTCAGCACCACCTTGTTGTACTGTATGTGTTAATTCATGCGCTAATAAATGTTTTCCAGAATCACTTTCTGGATTGTATTTTCCTTCATTAAAATAAATATCACTTCCATTGGTAAAGGCTTGTGCCCCTAATTGCTGATTCATTTGTACAGCAGTACTATCATTATGGACTCGAACCCCACTAAAATCTGCTCCAAAACCAGATTCCATTTCACTTCTAGTATTAGTATCCAATGGGCTTCCTCCTCCTTTTGAATTTTGTAATGTACTTTCTATAGGATGACTCGTATGACCTTCATCTCCAGAAGCTTGTTTTTGTAACGTCTGAACCTCTTCTTCCTCTTTTTCTTGAATTTCATCTTCTTCTTTCGTTTGTACGTCTTCGTTAGACATTTGCTGTATAATAGAAAGCGTAGGAGGTATATTATGAGAAGTTTCTTTGGTTAGTAATGTGTTTTCAGTAGATGATTCTTGAACCTGCTCTTGGTCAACTTTCATTTGGAGTTCACCTTTTTCAGAAGTATTTTCTTCGGTTTTTTGAACCTCTTCGTCCTCTACTTTTTGTAAGAGCGTATTTTCTTTAAGTTGTACACCAGGAACAATAGTATCTACAACAGGTTGCTGTTGTATTTCTGTTTCTTGAGCCTCTTGTTTTTGAACCTCTTCTTCTGCATTTTTTTGAATGGTAGGTTTTGCGGGAAAGAAAGGAGTAGGAGCCTCATTACTTTTTGCTAGAATCTGATCGGCAGCTTTATCGGCTTCTACTTCATATTTGTCTCCTGGCTTTCCTACATCTAGCTTAGGTTGTATAAAACTAGTGCTTTGTCCAGAGCTAAATAAGCTAAGGCTTTTGGACGGCGTACTATGTTTTTGTGCAACAGAAAACATTCTTAATTAGTATTGAGATTTATTTTTAGAAAACGTATTAATATAATTTTAAATTAGTTATTGATTTTTAAAAAAAAGAGGATCACTTGCTTTGTGAAATTCAAGACCTGTTATTCTTTCTTTTTCTAAAGCGTTTTTTAGTGCTTCTGAAAAGTAGAAAAAGCCATTAGCCCTAGATATTACAGCATATATGTCAAGTTCTTCATTCAAAACAATCTCTTTTTCTTGAATATCTGCTATGACGTAATGTGGAGGAGAATTTTCATTCCCTTTTCTTAATTCTAAGACATCTTCATATTTTGTTACATCTATTGTAGTTGAGGGATCGTATGCGTCAACAAATTTTGAACTTTTATAATCTATATGAATGCTATCTCTTGCAATCAAAAGAAAGTAATAATCAAATACTTCTCCTTTATAAGTAATATGTACGGAAGCGTAATGATGATTTGGGAGTTTAAAGTTTGACAATATTTTTTTTGCTTTTTCAGAAACAAAAAATCCAAAGATTGAGTTTATTTCTGCAGATCTCATAAAGTCATCTAATTGATCGCATATTTGAGGCGCAAAAAAAGCATAAAAATTAAATGTCTTTTTGGGGAGTTTTTGATAGGAAGAGAAATAATCATTATTCTCTGGGAAAAATAATTTTTTATTTAAATCATTTTTTGTCGAATCGTCTACTTTTGAATAGATTTTTCCAGAACTTAATTCATCGTATTTACCCGATGTGTCATTCTTTAATTCAGAAGGTTGAAATTCAAATTTATAATAAGTTACTTCTTTCATTTTTATAAAGTATTTTAAGGGTTTAATTGTTTTTTAAGTGATCCATAAAATTGATTAATATCTAATATACCATCGTCAGCATATTTTCCAGTTTTAAATAATTGATCTATTACCTGATCTGTAGTAAGTTTTCCAATTTCGGTATCTAATTTTTTAGACATTTTTTTTAGAAAATCTGCAGCAAGTTCATTTGAGGCATTTGGAAAATCAGCTTGAAATCTATCTAGTAAATCACTCTGACCTTTTGTATAATTAGGATGACTTGAATGTATTCCTTGAGGTGATGCTGTTGTTACGTCTTTGCCATTAACTTTTTTAGTTCTAACTTCACTACTATAAGTTCGCACTTTTTTACCATTTACATTGGCATGATTAATATCATAACCTCCGCTAACTCCTTTTTGTGTTACAGGATGTTTTAAATTTTCCATGGTAACTAAATGATGAATTTGTTCATCAGCATTTGTTGTTCCAGTAAATGAGGTATTAATTTTATTTCTATCTAAATAGTATTTTTCCCATTGGGTTCCTCTTGCCCATTCTGGCACAGGATCTTTTCCAATTATTTCTGCCTTACGCCACCCTTGACCTGGTGATTTTACTTTATAAGAGCCATCTGGCATTCTTTTCCATTGCGGTGTAGTTAAAGGACTATTTCTGTTATCTGCAACAACTTCTTTATTTGTTCTTAGAAGTCTAAATTTAGGATTAAAAGAAGCCCAAAGTTCTATATACTTTGATACCGATTTAAACCACATTTTATCAAAACCGAACTTAGCTAATATTTTATTTCTAAGATCATCAAATTTCTTTGCTCCTTTGCCTACCACTTTTTTCATATTAACGACCAGCTTAGACCCTTTTATCTTGGATACTCCCTTACGAATAGTTGTTTGTGCAAAACGACGCACCTTTGAAGCTCCCGCTAGCACTTTACGACCAGCTTTAGTACTTTTTATAACCGCTTTGGCAGCTTTTACGATACGTTTAAAGACCTTTGCCATTCCTAAAAGTATTTTGTCAATAAAGAACTCTACTACGATAACAGCTAATGCGGTAGCTAAGGATTCTCCTGCTTTTTTAGTATCTCCAGCCCAAGCAAATTTTACATAATCCCATATATGACCAACAGCTTTATAAACAGCTATAGCTCCAAAAATGACAATCATCGCTTTTACGATAATATCTACGGCAAGTGCAAGTCCAGCACCTCCTGTAAAAAATGCTACAACTCCAGCAGCTAATAGAGCGGCGACAAGTCCAGATATAATCCAAACCTTATATTTATCCCAAAAGATTCCTAAGCCAGTCATCATTTGTTGCCCCATAAATGCGAGCCGTTCTCCTACCCCTAATCGTCCTGTTTTAGTAATTAAAACCTCAGGGCTATTATCTATAATAGGTTGTGCTTTTTCGGTAGTTGGAGCGGGTTGTTCTGCTCCAGCTTCTTGATTAGGTTTGAGCATTTCTCCGAGATAATGATTCAGTTTTTGATCATCAGACATGCTTTTCCAATTGGGTCCAGAACCACTAGTATCTTCTGTTGTATTAGAAATATTTTGTTCTGTGCTTATAGATTCAGGTACTTGCTCCGAAGAAGTATCGGTTATACTGTTAATATCATAACCGCTAGCGTCTATAGCAGAGGCTTGAAACTCTTCTGTCGTAATGGCATTTGCTCCAGCACCACCTAACTCTTTGATCTCTCCATCCTGTAAACTTGAAAGTTGTGCTAATAATTCTGGGCTGAGTTCTACTGCTGGATTAGGTTCTAAAATAATATCATCTTCTGATAAATCTTTTTTTGATAGTATTGCTTGTAGCTGCTCAGGGATTTGTTTTGAAACTTCTTTTCCTTCAGCCACACTGGTTTGTCCAGGTTGAAGCCCCATGGCTTTTGACCAATTTTCTTCTTGCCCTTGTGGCACTTCAAAATTTGGCAATGGTTTTGAAGGATCTCCTCCAATAGATTCTTTAGCGAGGGCTCCAAAAAATGCTCCTGGTGCATACCATGCTCCTTCAACAAGATTCCATAAAAACGCTAATACTTTAAGTAATCCTACTGTAAGGAATTTTAACACATCTAGGAATAGATTAAACATTGCCTGATACGCAGCAAGTATTGCATCAAGAGCAGCGCCTAGTGCATCCAATAACGCGTTAACTGCTTTCTTGAGTCCTTCTGCTAGTTTGTTTACAACAGCTACTGCTTTGTTGACCGCTTTATCAATAGCTGCATTAAATTTATCTCGTAATTTTGGGAATGCAGCAAGAGCTACATTTACAAAAGCTTTTAAGGCTTCTCCAAAAGCTTTTATCAATCCTACAATAGCATCGCGAGCTAGGTCTATAAGTTTATTGGCTAGCTTTTTTGCAGCTTCTATAAGTCCTTTTACTAATTTTCTAAGACCATCAAATAGTGTATTTAAAGCTTTTTTAAGCTTATCAAAGAAATTGCTTACAGCATCGACAGCACGATCCCACCAACTCTTTTTCTTAGATGCTTTCTTGGCTTTTTCTTTCTTAGATTTTGCTTCTTTGTTGGCTGCTGTTACTTTTTTATCTCCTTCCTTTTTTGCTTTTTTGTATTCCTGATCTACTTTTTTATCAGTTTCTTTGGTTTTAGTATCAATATTTTCATCTACTTTTTTTCTTTTCTCAGTAGATTTATTACTGAACTCACTTTTAATATCTTCATTTTCTTTTTTCCAATCGGTACGTTGTTTACTTACTTCTCCTTTGGCTTTTTGTTGTGATGTTTCTTGTTCTTTTTTTACACGCTTGGTTTCTTTATCAATTTTCTTTTCGCTAAGGATATGTTCTTGTTCCTGATCTGTCTCCATTTTTGCAAATGCTTGATCTTGCTTCGCTTTTCCTTGAGCTACTTCTTGATCCATATATGTTTTTGCACTCGTGTCAAAGCTTTGAGCCACTTCTGAGGAGACTTTAGGAACCTCTTTTTCTAAGGCAGCATTCATTTCTATAGAAGATAGCTCTGTAGTAGGACTTAACATTTCAACTTCCATTTCTGGATAAATATCATCTTCACCTCGATATACGTTACTTTCTTTTAAGTTTTTAGATTGATCTTTATCTACGGTAGTGTTTGCAGCTTTTGTGTTTTCTTCATTTTTTGTTGGATTAGCTTGCCCAGTTAAGTCTACTTTTGGAGATGTGCCAGGATTGGTATCTACACTTTCTGATGTAGGTAGATTTTTGATACCACTCTTAATTTTAGACTTTTTATCATCATCACTACCAAATCGACCTATTCCAAAAAGCGCTTTTAATTTTTCTATAAGTGTACTAGGAGGTTGTACATTTTTTTCTTCAACATTTTCTCCTTCTTTTTTTCCTTTTGGAGCTGTATCAGGAAGCGTTTCTTTTTCTCCTTTTAAATTATTTTCTTCTTGCGCTGTTTGTTGTTTTTCTTTTTCAGCTGCTGCCTTTGATTTTAATGGAATTCCAGTAGGCTGCTCTATCTCAGGTAAAGATTCAGTGAGTTTATTTTGTTCACTTTCTTTTGCTTTTAGAGTATCTCGATCTGACTTTTTTACCGCTTTCGCGAAAGCAATAGGAGATTGACTCACGAGAGCATCTGCATATATTTTAGTGTTTTCAGTAGGAAGCTCAACCGCCTCTTTTTCGGCTTCATTTTCTTCTTTCTTATTACCGCCTTCTGTTGAAGCAGAAGATGGTGTTTGAGTAGCTGTTTTTCCCCCAGAAGCTCCTTTTGAGGCCTTACCTCCCTTGATAGGAGAACTAACATCTTTTTTAGAAGGGTTTATATCAGGAGCACTTTCCTTGGAGTGTGCTTCAGGTTTTACAGAATCTGCAACTGCTGGTTGCTGTACTTCAGTTTCTTTTGCATCAGTTTCTTGTGTTTGAATTTCTTCTTCCGATTGTTTTTGAATCGCAGGTGTTGGAGTAAAGAAAGAGGTTGAAGATTCATTATTGTTTATTCCCGTTTGATCTCCTTTTTTTTCTGACTCAAGCGTGTCATCTGCTTTTTCTATGTTGCGTTTAGGTTGGATAAAAGCATTAGCTCCTTTATTCGTTATAATCGAAGGAGAAGAAGCCGTAGTTGTTTTATTTGCAACAAACATGTATAATTTATGACTATATTTAAAGTTCTAGTTTTGTCTGTGTACGCTTTCGCGAAAGCGTACTATACATTACACAGATTAGATATTCAGGTGTATATATAAAGGGTGTTTTTTAATTGGCTAACTCCAAAATCTTTAAAAAAAGACTATCGATAACATTATTTTTAAAGTGTCCTATACTAATCTTGCTCACGCCTGCATTTTGAAGTGTTTTCAATACAAGTAGATCTTTTTGGCTTTGTAGAAGCCAAGCTAATTCTTCTTTATCAATATTTCCTTCTGCAAATAACAAAGCCCATTTTTTGAGTTTTTCTTTAGAGTGTGCTAGATATTTTTCCATATCTACAATGATATCTTTTCCTTGCTCTCCAAATTTTTCTTTGGCTTCTGTAATGATCTCTTCTTTGAGATCGTTGAATAGGTCTTCGAAATTCATACTATTATTTTTTATAGGTTACTTATAAAGTTTGTGACCGCATTCTCATTGGTGGGATCCTTTTTTTCTTCATATTGAATCAGGATATTAAATGCTTCTTCAATTTGTGGTTTTGCTTCTTCTATAAATGCAGCGTTAAGACTGCCTTTTTGCTTCCATAATGCGAGATAGCTTAATACTAGTTTATTGTCATTATTAAGCACTTCCCACATTTTTTGGGTAATCTCATTTTTACCTTTGCCTGTTTCATAAATGAGCATTTTTTGTAAGTCATTTTTTAAAGCAATCACTTCATTTTCATGTGATGAAAACGCAGTGTCAGATTTATCCATGAGGCTTAATGTCTGAAGCTTTATCTCAATGGTTTCCGTATTGGTGTAGTGGTCATACAAAGAGCTTGTACTTGTGCAACTGGTTATGGTTGTGACCGTACAGAGAAGAATGATGTAAATTTTTAGTGTTTTCATGAGTAGTATGGTTTTAATCTTTAGAAATAAATATTTTATTGGAGTAGTATTTGTTTTTGGCTAAAGATTCATCTAGCGGCAGTGATTCTGTAGGGTCATAGACAGCTTGAATTTCGTAAGGTTTATTTGGAAACTCATACCAGTCTTTTAATAAAAAATCTGTTGTAAATGTTTGCCCTGGTTGTAGCCATTCAAAGTCGTTATTTGTAGTTTTTTCACGGCTATAGAAAACGGTATTTTTAGCAATATTTTCTTCAGAATTATTTTTAGTAATACGAAGATATACTTCTCTATTATCTGTATTTTCATAACCTATAGACAATCTTTTAACTAACTTAACTGGAGCTAATCCTTGGTTTTTTATAGTAAAAAATAACTTCGGAGTGGTATAGCTATTTGTAGTTATATAATCAATATGTATATGTACATCTAGATTTTCTTGTATGCTATTATTCTGATCAGTCATATCTGTTGTTTTAGTATCCTTATCTGTTTTACTTTTAGAAGAGCATGCGATAATAAAAATGAGAATTATCGAAAATGCTAAAAACATATTCTTTTTTATATACATAATTAATTTGGTGGGTTTATTGCAACATATTGAGCTCTTAATGGAGCATTTGCTAGTCTTTGGGCTGGTGTTCCTCCATCTATTCTTCGTAATACTTCCCTCCTCACTGCAAAGAATTTCCTTCTAAATTTTCTTTGATTATTTACCGGCATGGCATTCCAATTAATGATACACCTTGTTGCATCATCTATAAATGCATCGTGATTTGCGTTTTGAGGATCAAGCGTATCATCAGGTAGATTAACACTTAGAATTTCTACGGATTCAGCCAAGAATTCGTGAGTAGGAACATCTGCTAGTCCTTGTTTTAATAATTTGACATGCTCCAGTTCATGTGCAATGTTTAATACAGCTCCTGCAAAAGGAAGTGTCATTCCAGATGGTCCTACTCTTATTCTAACGGGTTCATTAGGCCTATTATCTGTTGCAGCCAAAGCAGCTACTGTAGGGTCAAAAAATATTTGTAATAAATTATCATCGTCAACTAAATTATAATAGTCTATTAGTAATCGTATAGCTGAGTTAAAGTTGCCATTTGCTACAATTTGATCATAAAATTCTTCGGTTGTCTCATCACCAACTTTGCCATCTATAGTTAGACCTGCAAGGCTTTGTGCTTCTGCGATAAACTGTACTGTTTGTGCATCTATAATACCTGTTGCAGTTGCTCCTGTTAATCCTTGAATAGCTCTGATGCTTCTTTCATCTGTATATTTTCTTCTGGTATAACTGATGGCTTTTCTTACGTCACTTGCAGAAAGTCTATTTGGAACTAATATAGGACCCACTACAGCTGGAGCTGGTCTAGCTAATTCACCTTGAATCGTATTTCTTAATATCAAAGCACTTCCAAATGCAAAATCAGATAAATTAATAACTCTTAATCCTCCAGGTTCAAAATCAGTACGTGCAGGGATAATTCTGAAATTGGCAAAATCAAGTGTAATTGCAGCGGCATCAAATCGAAATGCAAGAGTATCTGGAGACGCTATATTATAAAAATCGAGAACTAGTTGAATAGCATGTTCATGTCTATTAACCCCAGCGGCGACTCGATTTTGAACCATTCTATCCAATGTAATTTGATTTACAATTCCATCATCATTAATCCCTTGAGCTGTTTGAAAGTTAGAGATCGCGGTAGCTGTAAGCGGGCCTAAAGCTCCGTCTACTGCCGTTCCAGTAATAATCTGTAAAACCCTAACACTTTTTCTATCAAAAGTAGCTCTTCCGCTTGCTATAGCAGCCCTTTCTTCGGCAGGAGTTAATGCTCTGCGCTGTACAGCCTTACTCCTTTGATTAGAAATAGAAGAAGAATCGTTTTTTTGGGTATTCTCTTTTCTTGGTGCGGCAGCACCCTGCTGTATGGTATGGGTAAGCTCATGTGCTAGTAAATGTTTTCCTTCTTTGGACTCAGGATCGTATTTACCTTTATTAAAATATACGTCATTTCCATGTGTAAACGCTTGCGCGCCTATACCTTGACTCATTTGTGCTGCTTCACTGTCATTATGAATATTTACGTTACTAAAATCGGCACCAAAGCCAGACTCCATTTCAGTTTGTGTAGTAGAGTCCATTTTAGAACCACCACTTCCTTTACGTAGTTTCCCTTCTATATTTGAGTTTGTTGTAGGGGTATTTGCTTTTTTTGTTTGTACTTCCTCTTCTTCCATAGCTTGGACAGGCTCTTCTTCTTTCATAGCTTGGACAGGCTCTTCTTCTTCCATGGCTTGAACGGGTTCTTCTTCTTCCATGGCTTGGACGGGTTCTTCTTCTTCCATGGCTTGGACGGGTTCTTCCTCCTCCATAGCTTGGACGGGTTCTTCCTCTTCCATTTTTTGAACAGGTGCTTCTTCTTCCGCGTTTTCCATCTTTTGTACTAAAGGGGTTACGCTCGCCGCGAGTGGTTTTTGTTGTACTTCTTCTTCACCTTCCATTTTCTGAACCGCATCTCCACCTCCCGTTTTGTTGACGACCTGATCTGCCATACGATCTGCTTCTACTTCATATTTGTCTCCAGGGGTACCCATAGCCAATTTTGGCTGTACTTTTGGTTTAAAAAATGAATCTCCGCCTACGACTTGATTTGGCGGTAATTTTGATTGTCTCCGTCTCATAATCCTTTGCTGTTTATAGTCTGCGTTTCCCTTTTATAGTTTTGATGTATTGATTGGTATATTACCAATTGGTATACACCAAATGATCCAACCATGGGAGTCTACATATCCCAATACCCCACGGAAGTTTATCTACCAAAATATCTTGTGTTTTTCGTTCGATGACAATTTTGGGATTGTCTTCTTTAAAACTTAATGTACCTGCTCTTTGTAAAAACTCATGGCGTATTAAATCTGGAGATGCGTTATTAAGCACTCCCCAGTTTTCAATAACAGATTCTAGTAACTCTTCTGCTTGTTGCTTTATCGTATCAGATAATTGAATGTGTCTTTGTATGGACGATTTTACAGGAATACCACAAAGAAATTTTTCAAACAACATCTGACTTTCTAATTGTTGCTCTTTTTTTGTTGCTAGATAATGTAATGCATGAACAGCCATTTCTGGATCTGTTAGGGTATTTGTGTCATCTAAAATCTGACAATTATAAAAAAATTGCTTTAAGTAAGGGTGTAGAATGATAAGCCCAGCATTGAGGACATAATAGGAACCTGTATTGCTAAGAAATACCTCTTCTTGTTGTGAGGTGATTTCTTTTATAGAGGTATCTATAGTAGAGGGATCCCTAGATTCTTGGTCGAATTGAGTTATAAATTCTTCATATTGCTGCGCTACCTTTTCTTGTGATGTATCTATATGCCAATCTGTCTCTTCTTTTTCTTTTGGAATTTCTGAGAGATTTTTAGTCGCATCATTCTTATCGTTAGAAGAAGTGGTTCTTTTTTCTTTAAGTGTAGTGATTTCTTTTTCAGTAGTTTCACTTTCCTTGACAGTTGTTTTTTCTTGATCTTTTTCTATGTGTTTTGAAGTAATCTTATTAGGGACAGGTGCTTCATCACTTCTTTGTTCTTTCGGTTGTGTTTCCTTTTGTTTTTTGAAACTTGGTGAGGCACTAGTAACTGACTGTAAAATAGCGTTTGCTTCTTTAGAGAGTCCTAGGGTATCAAACACTGTGATCAATTGTGACACTAGTGTTTCTTTCTGTTGAGGGGTGTTATTGCCTTTTTTTTGTAAGACAGCAACGGTCTCTGTTTTTGTGATTTTAAATCCCTGTTGAATGAGGGTTAAGACCGCTTTCGCGAAAGCGTACACACGCACATCTTGAATGGAAGTACTTTTTATAAGAACCGAAGAAAGTTTTTCTATAAGAACGGTTATATTTTTGGATTGTAAATAGCTAATGACCTCATTCCATATAAAGTCTCTGGATATTGTACTTAATGATGTAAGTGAGTTTATAAAATCATCCTGAAGTATAGCACCCTCTTTTGTATGTTTAAAAGTAGCGGTAAGCAGGATTTGTAACTCTTGATCTGTAAATTGCTGGATGCATCTTTTTTTACAAACAGGTTTTTGGAGTAATTGTATATATGTGTTTGAAAATGAGTTGCTAGAAGCTATTTCTGTCATTTCTTCTCCTGTGAATTGGATAGATTCACTTGATGTCTTCCACCATGGGGTATATCCATTTTCTATGAAAAATAACAAGGATCGCGCTTGATGCTCTTGCGTATTTATGAGTATGACCTCATCTGTTGCTTGAGAAGACGATTTTAAAATAGCATCTATCTTTTGAACCAGTTTTTCTTTCGTATCTTTTTTTAAGGCGTTAAAATTATCCTGACTATTAACTTTAATATCCAGTGTGAGTTGTGGGATTTGTACAATCTCGGCGGGTAATTGTTGTTCTATGCTTTTAAAATAATTTTCTAGATACGGAAGAATATCATTCTTTAAGAACATTCCAAGACGATCCTTGAGGTCATTACCAACAGCTGTACTATTGGTATCAACCTCAAGGAATACCTTGTTTATGATATGTTCTTGTTCTAGGATCATCCTATATAGGTGCTATAAGTGCTATAAAATCTTCTATACGTTGTCTTGTGTAATCGGCTAATGATTCATTTTCCAAACATTGCATTAAGAACTCTCTTAGAGTACCTTCAAGCTTGTCTGGTTCTGGATCGCCTACATCAAATTTTGTATTTTGAAGTGTACCGAGAGCTGTTTTAATAGCATCCATAATTGGATTTAAAGTAGCCATATCTGCTTCTGTTAAATCTTTTTGACAGTGAAGAATATGAATTATGAGTCTAATTTGTACCCTCAAGTATTTTGTAAAAAATTCAATGGCATCAGGTTTACTTTCTTGCAATAATCTATTAGCTGTCTCTTCAATAGTGTTAGATAACATTTCGTCTAGCTGTCCATTATTATCACCTGCAATATATTTGCTTATTTCTGCAATAACGGTTCCGTAGGCTTGTTTGGTAGGACGAACTACAAAATCACCAATTTCTCCATCTGGGATAGGATCATTTTGTATCGTTATCCCATCAGTTCTAATCCCTATGTCTACTACCTCATTACAATTTCTAGGTTCTCCATTACTTAGGATTACAATGACTTCTGTTACATCCGTTGTAAAATCATCACAACTATTACCAGAGACTGTTAATACTGCATTTACAGAAAAGGTGTTGGATTCTATTTGTTCTGCAGTTAGCGTAAATGGCACAGAAGGATTTTCTTCTTCAACTTTTGGTCTTCCTTCAAATTCCCAGATTAATGTTGTACCAGGATACAAACTTGTATTGTAATTTACAGCTGTAAATGTGATGGTAATTTCTTCCTGACCATCAACTAGTTGAATGTTTGTAGGTGACCAATTAAAATTGATGTTTACAGGCTTTCTTCGTACAATTAAGGTTTCTGAAACAGTAGGATCTTCATTTACAACAAATCGGATAGGTGTATTAAACCTATTGAAAGCAGTAGTAAGTCGTATTGTTTTTGCTGTACGGTTAATAGAAATACCTGTGGCGTTACCTTCTACTGAAATATCTGTATTTGGAGATAGTGTATATTCAGTTACAACAGAACTTGTTCCAGCCTCAAAACAAACGTCATTATTCCCTAAATTAAACGTAATATCTGGATCTGTAATTTCTATAGTTATTGTTTCTGTTGGCACTGTCACCGCTTCGCAAGAAGAAGTAGTTAGGACAAGTGATACACCAAAAGATACAGGTCCTGATGGATTGGCTGGTATGGTGTATTGATGTGAGGGATTTAACTCATTGGAGTTTGTTCCGTCTCCAAAATTCCAATTAGGTGTCACTTCCGTTTGTTGTTGATCTGTAAGTTCTTCAACAGAGAAATTTACTGTGACTGTTGTGGTTCCTCTTTCTACAGAAATTGGATTTGGAGACCAATTTATAACAGCATTTGTAGGACGCTCTCTTACGATTAATTCTTGTCCATCTATTACTTCACCGTCTATAACAAATCGTATAGGTGTTCCGTAGGAATTAAATTGGTTGTACTGTATGTTTATAGTGTCAGTTAATACCGAAACTCCTGGAATATTACCTTCAACGGTCATAGGAGCAATAGGAGTGACCTGAAACCCTACATCTACAAATCCTATTTCTTGATCAATACATACTTCATTTTGATCTAGTTCAAGTGTATGATTTACATCCGTAATGGTGATATCTATATTTTTTCTAATCTGTACAAAGCCACACGGACCGCCTTCTATAGCGAGTACAACTGGGAATGTATGTGTTCCAGGTTCTAAATTTGAGGTGTTATATTCATGGGTTGTATCAATTTCACTAGAGAATTCTCCATCTCCAAAATCCCAGTTAAAGCCTAATTCTTCTTTTTGCTCATCTGTTAAACCTATCACTTCAAAAGTGATAAGAACTGTCTCTGTTCCTTCAGGCACAGATGGGTTTTCTGGTTCACAGGTAAAGTTTGCAAAATCCCCTTTATTTAAGATGGTTATCACAGGAGTGGCCTGCGCTTCTCCGTTTACCGAGAATGTAATAGGCGTATTGTATGAAGAAAATAGTATAGGATTTATTAGTATGACACCATCAGGATCAATGCTGATTCCGTCTATCTCTCCATTTACCGTAACTGTAGCATTTTGGGGTTGTACATTAAACGGTATTCTTAACTCTCGACCATCTTCCTCAGGATCTACACAACGTGGTAAATCATCTACAGTTAAACTTACAACAGGGTCTTGAAATGTAATTCCTTCTAGGATTACTTCACTAGGACAAAGTTCATTAGTCACAGTAAGTCTTGGGAATACGGTATTATTTGGTACAATAGGAAGTGTGTAGGTGTGACTTACAATACCATCTGAATCGGGTCTTTCTTGAACAATTGGAGACTCATCTCCAAAATCCCAAGCAAATACACTATTTGCATTAACAGCAGTTCCAGATACTTCAAAAAATACTTCTACTTCAGTTCTTGCATCATTATAGATGAAATTTTCTTCTACGACCGTAACAATAGGTTGAGGTTTTTGATACACAGTAATAACCGCAGTTGTTTCCTCATCATTAACGGTAAATCTAAGGGCTGTTCCGTATAAACTTGGATCAAGAATCGTAGCGTCAAATACGTAAGCCCCTTCATCATTTTGAACGACTCCGCCAGAGATCTCTCCTTCTACAATCGCTTTTACTTCTCCATCTGTAGGAGATACTGTAAATGGAATTGGAGTCGTACTATCATCCAAACAAATAAATGGTGTAGGAAGACTTAAAGATACAGGCTCTTTAGGAACAATAAAATTAATTGATGCACAATCAGAACAGCACAAGTACGGCAATGCAAAATCTGCAATGACTGTATTTCTTGTTGTTAAATTTCTTGTGATAATTTCATTTTCGTTAAAAAAGATCTTTTTATTCGTTTTTACAATTGCTGGGTCAGTAAATTGTATATAATTTTCTTCTTTTCTAATTTTTTGATCTAGTATATCTATAATAAGTTTTGTGTCTTTAGCTGTAGCTCTACATTTTTTTGATACACCAGCGATACGCCAGATATTATTGAAAAAATCAGCGAGATTGGATACTGTTCTTTCAAGAGTTTCTCCAATCAGCACGATTTGATTTCTTATAATTCTAGTTTCTCTAGTAAGTTCGTTAAGAAATATAAACTGTGTACTTATTCTATCATCCCAAAGTTTGATAATACCTACGTTGTTATTAAAAGGATTATCAGTACGTTTATCTATAGTGCGATCACCGATAGTTCTATCAATGGGGGTGTCATTAATAGGTTTGTCAATAATAATATCATCTACCCTTGGTTGTTCTACAAAGTTTAACTCCAAACGTACGGGTTGATAGGCAGATCTGTCTTCTGCATCTTCTGTTAAGTATGCCATCACAAAAGTACCTCCTACAGGAACACCCGCGTAATGTCTAAGACCAGGATGTTTTTTAACAAACTCAGAGAGTTGTAGCTGTTTTATAATTTCTTGCTTTCTTGTTTCAATTTCATTGAGAAGAATCGTTAGCTTTTCTCCAGAACAGCATACAAATGAAAGTTGATTGATTAAGAGTCCTAAAATATCTTTTAATGTATCGTCTAGATCAATTGTTTGATAGGTGACTTTTAGAGCTCTTACAAGTCCACACACCTCTTCTAACGTTAGTTCATACGTATCAATATTGCCCGTATCAATTTCAGAAATAGATTGTGGTATTCTTTCAGAAAGGATATAGGTGACAGATAAAAGGTCAACAACATCATTGTATATAAAATCACGAACCTCTGGTTTGGCAATCCATTCATCAGTAGAAAGGAATGCTTCTAATTTTGATTTTGTAGCATTTTTAATATCATTTGCAGAGCCTTTTTTATTTTCTTCAATGGCCTCCTTCATGTAACGACCTATTGTTTTCTCTTCTACCGTGAGGCTTTCATCAATTATATTTTTTTCATAGGATGTGCGTATTTGCTTAGCCACACGTAATTGTTCGTCAGTAGATAAAATACGTTGACTATCAACTTTAACAGTCTCTCTAGCGTTGACTTCTGAGACCTTATCTTTGATGATATCTTCGTTAGTTATTACTCTACCAATAACTTTTCTACCTTGTGTATATTCAACTTCTTTTATGTTTCCTCCCACTTTGTCAGTTGTAAATCCTGAGAAGAAACTAGCCATAGACGCCAGAATGCATTCCTGTTCAGTCGTCCATGCTTTTAATAGTACACTGAGGTCTTCAAACTCACAACGATACTCTCCTAATTCAATGTCTTTAGTAGTTGGATTGATAGACAATGCTTTTACATCAAAGCTTAACCCATATTCCTCTTTCAAAAAAAGCACTCGATCTAATGCATCTCTATATGATTTCCCTTGGATTCCTTCTATTCTTAAAAAGTTATAATTATCTATATCATAGAGAAGGGGTTTCTGAATAGATAATGAAGAGGAAAGATTTGTTGTATGATAACTTAAATTGGAAGTTTGTATAAAATTTTGAAATTTATCAAAACTCCAATGATTTAAAAACTTGTCGGTTACTTGGTAGTAAAAAGGGATTGTTTTACGACTCAATGCACCTTCTAGTGTTGATGGTGTTATTTTTATTTCCTCCCCTTTTTCTACCTTTAGGTAATTATTTACTATATAGGATACCCTGCTTAATAAACTTTGTACACTTTTTAGGTTTGTGTCTTCATGACCAACGATAGGAGATTTGTAGAAACGATGTCTTAACGATTTGTAATGTGTTTGACTCTCTTTTAATCTTCCTAATAATAAATGCTTAGGGAATGATCCAATGGAAGGGCAACAGTGTACATTAAGGTGCAAGAGTAATTTTTTGATTTCTGTATAGGTATCTACCAGATCTTTTAACACGTCGTATCGATATTGAAAATCAGTAGGAACCGCAGAAGGGCTTATGTCAAAAAGTGATGAAATACTTGATGATATACTACTTTTTCCAAACTTTTGTAAGATGGCATCTAACCCAAGACCTAGGTCAGCCAATGTATCATTATCCTTTATAAGCTTATAATAATTTTGCTTTAAAGTTATATAATCTTTTGTATTGTTATATGTAAGGATATCTCTTCGCACCCCTATTTCTGGTAAGGCAAGGTAATATTCATACCAGTCATGTTTGTTGTAAACAGGATCATATCCTGTAATGGTCTTTGCATCATCACTAGATACTAGTAATACACGTAACCTAGCCACTTGCTCTATGCCCTGATTATCACAATCTAAAGCAGTACATAAATCACCTTGTTTAGGGTAGTTTTCTAAATATAATAACACAACCTTATCGTCCAATGTTGCTTGTGATAAAGTGTTTAAGTTAGCGTACGAAGTATTTGTGAGATCTATGTCTTCTCCTGGAAAAATCTCTAAGAGTTCTATTTGATCTTCACCACTAAAAAAAGGAGTGTATTTTGCATTACTATCCTCAAAATTTCTATAATGAGTATAGGTTTTAAAAGCATCTTGTACAAGCTGAAAACCTTGACTAATCACTTGTCCTTCAACAGGTTTTTTAGGCTCTACGAGCGCCAGTAAATCACCATCAGTAGTGACGCCGTATCCTTTGGTTATATAAATTTCTCTCTTAGAGGTATTGTATGTTACATCAAAGCCACATACAATGCCAACACCACTTAAACTTATCCTAGATAAGTGATCTTGATCTTCAAAATATTCTAAGAATTGATTTAGTTGTCCTTTTGTCAGGACTTGATTATCACTAAATTTACTATACTGAGTCGTTATGGTAGTTAGCTTTGTGTTCATCCTAATATTTTTTATAGTGTTCCTATATTTGTTTGTCCTAATATAATTTTACCTTCTAATTCATCACTTTCATCATCACAGTCTAAAAGGCGCCCTACAGGATAAATCGTATTTAGATCTCCTATAGCTTTTATGAGTCCTTCCAGTTCTGCGGGTTGTTTATCTTCTAATGATGTCTTTGCAAAAAGGTAGGCTTTGTAGTGCTTCTCAAAGGCTACGAGATCATTTGTTTGACCTTCGAGACTCTGTAAATATTCCATCTTTCTTTTTTCAATAAGAATAGATATTTGTGTTTTTTGTGCTTCCAGAGCAGCTATTTGTGCTGCCATATCTGTAGCAGGAGGTATTTCGTTTTCTAATTGTGATATCTCTTCGTCTATTTGTTGTAAAGCAGTAGTTTCTTCATTTTCTAATTGTTGTAGATATTGCTCTTTGATATTTTCTAAGTCATTTTCACGATGCCCTATCCAGCAGATTTTAGGAAGTATATGTGCTGGCAACTCTTCTTTTATGATATTTTCCATGTAATTTCTAAAATCGGGATTAGAAAATCGATACGTATATCCAGGAATCACAATACTCACTCGATATGAATAAGGATCAATACCGCAATCATCTTCACAATTATCAGTACAAATAGGGAGGAAGGGTGGTTTAAATTCTTCTTCAATTTCTTCTGATACTTCAACTTCTTCTTCGCTTTCTCCTAAAATTTCTTCTTCTTCTTCTTCTGGAAATTCAGGACGTAACAAAATATGCTCTACAAGAAAAATACCTTCTTCTGTAAATTTGAACTTCATAAAATAAATAATACTCAAAATGGCATTCTTAATTTCAGTAGCTGTATTGTAATATTTAAACTGTTTTGCTACGATATAATCCTTACTGTTTTCAGGTTGTTCAAGGTTAATAACATCAAAAGAATACTTGCCACTGTCAGAGATGTGAATTCGTATATTTCCTACAATAGCCTCATCTATAATACCATCTATATCTAAGTCCTGCACATCTTTTTCAGGAGTTTGTATGATTTGTAACACGGCAAAATATAATTCCTTATTAGCTTCCGAGATCGTTTTGTACTCTTCAGTTGCAGACAAGATTATATTTTTATTCTCATCCTTTATTCGCCATCTAAAAACAGTTTTTAAATCTGCGTTTTCCAATGAATATACATCTACAAAAGAAGTACTTAGCGTCCTTCTATTATAGTTTTTTATGCCTACCAAGCGAGAGATTCTTTTTTGAACACCAGAAATATTATCAGTGTTCCATAAGTTCTTTTTTGGTTGATGGTAGTAATTAAAAGCACAACCTCTTTCTGAACTTATAGCGATATAATCATTTAAAAACTCTTTTTTATTTGTTAGCACAATTTCATCGGTAGCGGTGCCAAACAACGCTTTCATTAAGAAGCTATAGTCTCCAAATTTTTCTGCAAAACGAGCTAATAAATGATCTATTATTTTATTTCTACGCGCTATAGTATCATCTTGTTGCCCAAAAAGAAGGGTTGTTAATTCGTCATTATTTGCATCTGTAGGGAGTGTAGGATATTCTTTTACGAGATCATCAAAATCTTTAATATCTTCTATCACTTGCGTGAAATACGTTTTATCCAGCCCCCCGTTGATAGACAGTAATTGTCTTACATTGCCTAGATGCTTAAAATAACTAGCGAGTATCTTATCAAAGAAAAGAAGATATCCTTTTAATTGTTTCGCTTGTGATTTTCTTTCGTTGGTCGCTCTTGCAGAAAGACCAGATTGACCTATGCCATAGGTCTCTGGAAAATCATTTTGTATGGTTGTATAACTTTCAGGAGCGAGATAAGTGCTCTCAGGAAAATCAAGATCTCTTTCATCTTTAGGCACTTCATTTTCACGTTGCGCATCTTCTTTTAATTGCTCTATGTAAAGAGCAACCTGTGTCTGATTGATATTTAACGGAAGTACTCCTTTGTTATAACTAAAAACACTTTGATCACATAAAATAGGCTTTGTGTCTTCAGGAATACAGATTAACCATTCATTTTCTAACGCCTCACCAGTCCCACAATTTCCTATAGAAATATCATTTATGTGCTTCACACCTTCTATATTCATGATCAATTTCATAAGATCAGATAAGCGAACTTCACTACGTAGATCGGCTTCTTTTAATTCTTGAGAATCAATAAATCCGTTATCTAGTATAAATGGACCATCAAAAATCTCATCTGGTGTATACCCTTTATCAAGCATTTGCTTAATAGAGTAAAAGCGGAGCGTTGTAGAAAAATATTCATTGATAGCCGTTAAAATCTTTGCATGTATCAACTCCTCATCCGCTTCTGTCATCACTTCTACACTAGCACACACTGAAATGGGTTTTGTAGGAACTGGTTTTATGTCTATAAGATCCTCACATAGATTTCTGTTCTTATGATATTTTTCAAGAATAATATCTTTGATCTTTTGAATTTCTATGTCCTTTTCTTCTTTGGTTAACGTATCGTCAATTCCTTCAAAGTCAACTAAAAGCGTGTATAGTCCTTTTAAATCATATTGTCTTTGAAACTCATCAGCTAGCCCAGAAAATATGGTTTCTTCATACGATAGAATATCATTTTTACAATCGGCATATACAGTCTGTTTAGCAATTCGTAGCCAGCAGTTTCTAACCCCCTCTAGATCAATAAATAATTTTCTATAATCGTCTTCTGTAACTGCTTTCGTAGGAAAGATATCTGAAGCTCTGTAAAATTGAGTTGAGAGTTGCTCACTATTATTTTCTGATGCTAATAAGTTTTGAATAGGAAGATCAATACGCATTCCTAAATCGGTAATGGCATAACACAACATCTCTAGCATGGTAATACCAGGATCATGAGAATTGAAATCAGTCCATAGACTTCCTCCTAACTCTTCTATATATTGAATCCCTAATTTCCGTAAATAATGAAAATCTAAGTCGTCATTTGTGGCAACATTCTTTGGGATGGCGGTATGTGTATTTGTTACTGACATATTAGTTTTTCTTGTGCTTTTTTGTCTTTACAAGGCGTCAAGACAGTACTTATGTTATGTGACTTTGCAGACACCAAAATAGATCTTGGATTAGAAGGTGTTACCACATTCCCCATGACGACACCGTCCTTTTGGACCACCACATTTTGTAAATAATCTACATAAGACAGTTTTTCTATATAATCAATTAAAATACTCTTGTGTAAATCAATTCCGAAACCCACTTCTTGGTTGGTGTCAAATGCCCATGGCGAAAGAAATTTTATAATATCTTCTTCCAATTGCTTCATATAAAAGCGCTCATCATATCCTTTTAAAAATTCAACTTCCAATGTGACAGCAACCTCTTCATATTTTGGATTCATCACATCTGCAGTGACTTGTGATGTGTTATGCTGATTGATAAAGGATTTGATCTTAGTAATCAATCCTTTACTTACGCGAGGCTGATAGATATCAAAAACATTTTTGTTGACACTATCGGGTATTACCACTAACGTCACGTGTCCAGCAGCTACATAGTTGTCTTTGGTCGTATCATTCTCATCTTTTATAAGCGTGTGATTTAAACACTTTACTTTAAAAACCTCTGGAAATTCTTGAAGTATTAAATGTTCATAATCCCATAGCGTAATAGCTCTATTTTTATGTCTCAAACGCTCACTAATTCTTCGATAGAAGCGTGTATCAGATTCTTCAGGGATACCGTTAAAAGAAGAATAAGGTTGAGTGACTCCCTTAACTTGTGGAATACGAGTAATCAATTTTTTGATGGTGCCTGCCTCTAATCCATTTTCAAGATGTGATAATTCATTTCCCCGATCTTCAAAAGTGGCGCGTACCGCTTGTGTATGGATATTAATCGCTTTACATACCGCATCATACGCTTTATGCATTTTTGCACGTATCCAAATATATCCTTCTGGTAGTCGGGTATTATCTTGTGTTGCCTGTCTAGGAATGGCAAACTTAATAATCCCAGAATTTAAGAAGTTATCTGTGTTATTAGAAAGAATATCATTCGTAAGGCTCTTCCATTTGTTATCACATAAAACAGCCCATTGGATTTCTTCTCGTTCTGCAAAAGAAGCTACTTGAGGATTTTCACTTCCTTCCAATACTTGAATAAGAAGCGCTATGTTTTGTTGTACTTGCGCATCTTTTAACCCAATAAACAACTCTCCACCATCACAATACCTCGGAACGAGATATGAATGAATATTTGCAGTATCATACACATCTTTTATTCCTTTTTGATACTTTTTTACTTTCAAGTAATTATGTTCTTCACACTGACCAAAAGGATGGATATGAAAGAGTTTAATTCTTTCCTGCGTATAGGTTTCTTTTTGATTTAATACGGTAATTGGAGTGACTTCATCTATAGGCAATATCTGTGATTGTATTTGTCTAGTTTCTTCGGCAGTATAGCTTATGGTAATATTTTCGGCTATAGGTGTGTAAGGTGGGTTAGGAATATTCCCCTCTGTCGTTGTGATGCTTATCACTGGAGCGCCATCTTCAATAGTAGCAGAACTTGTCACATTTCCTATTAAGGCAGAAGCATATAGTTTAGGAAATAAGTCATGTAAAAAAGAAGTGTTCAAACGTAAACGTATAGGTCCAGTCTTGTCTATCTCAAAGTTTTGATTATCTATAGTAACTTCACATTGATAGGTTATTGGAGTATCTGCTGCATCCTCCAAAGGATCTCCTGTAGTTTCAAACAGTATCTGAGCGCTATTACCAACAGGAGTCCAGTTTTCTTTATGTAAAACTTCTCTTGTGGCGGTAAAATAGGTTTCATCTGTTACAATACGACCCTCTCCAGTTTCGCCAGGAATCGCATTTTGTTTGTAGGCATCGTACCACACGGCAAAATCTTCTGGTGTATTTTTCCATGAAAAATGAACGGTAATATTTTTCCACGCTTTCGCGAAAGCTTCCTCATAATCAATGTAAAAATTAGACGCTTTGATCGGTTGTGGCGTAAAGGGGAAAAAGGGCTTGTTCGCTTTTAAAAGTCCGTTGTCATTTTCTATGTGAACAGACGAAGCTTCTTGTACATCTATTTCTACTTTTATACTGCTAAGAATTCTATTTACGGTCGCACGGTGAAACGAGACCCCTTCTGTTTTTGACGTGTCTATTAAAAAACGAACGACAGGAAATGTTGTATTGTATTTTTCTAATAAAAACACATCGTCATACGGTACAAAAGCAGGAATATCTTTAGATAATTGAAAAGCAAGTATAAGTCGATTATTAGACTCCACCCTTGTACTCATATTTGTAATCGTATCGGTCGCTGTTTTTAGACCCATTGGTCCAATCCATTCTTCTAATCCACTTCCGTATATGGAGATAATATCTTCAAGAATAGCAGTGTTAAAATCGGTTAGTTGATGACCAGTTTCAATAGTTTCTGCTGCAAAATTTAAAGTGATTTGTACCGTTCGAGTTCCTTCTTTTAATAATAAGAGGGGAGAGGCAACTGCAAAACCTATTTCTGCATCTGGAAGTTCTGTAAACTTTTTTTCTTGAGACGTATATCCAAAAGGTAACCAATACGGCTCCTCTTCAGGAAGTGGTTCTTCAAACCCGTCTAAAGTATTAGCAACCGGACTAGCTTTGATCTCTTGAAGCGATACATCCTGATAAATCGTTTTTAAAGACGCGACTTTTGCCTGGTTTGCGATAAGCTCCTCATCGGTAGTATAAATCCGCTGATTGCCATTTACATCTTGCTTTCCATTTAATTCGGTGTCATCAGTAATTAATTGTTCAACAGTTTTTTTAGCAAGCTCAAAAATAACGTGCACATTATCTGGTGTTGCAGCGAGTTTATCTACTTGTAAAATCCCTTTATAATAAAAATCTAAATGTCTCTTGGTAATTCCATTAAACCGCTCTTTAGATTGTTCTAATAATTTTAAAAAACTAACAAAAAGGGTAAGGTGTGGTGTTAATGTTCCTTCTTCTTCAAAAGAGGCAAGAACTTTTGTGATATTTTCTTTTTGACGTTTATAAAGTCTGCTTGCGCGAAAAGGAATAACGGTATCTTGAAAATCAAAACAATTAAAAAAATCTTGCCAATCTCCTTTTGCAGCATCACTGTTTGTAGTGTCAAAATAATTAACGTGCTTGGCAAAATTATAGGTAAAAAGTATCCAATCTTCAATATCAAAATCGTTCAATTCAAAAAGAGAAGGGCGTAGCTGTTCTACAAATCGCTCTCCCTGATCTGTGCCATTTCTTTTTAATACGTTATCTATGTCATTACACTTGCCCATCTTCTTTTATGATATATCGGTTCCTTCTTCTTTATAGAATGGGAATACTACATTAGTTCTTGAATTGGTAGCTCTTACTATATAATCTATAGCAATCACGAGCTTTCCTTCTAAAGGATCTGTTTCTGAAATGTCTATTTGAAGTACATCTATTCTAGGCTCATGATAGAGGATCGCTGTTTTGATAAGGTCTACGGTATAGGTAATTAATGTTCTATTCAATGATTCAAACAATAGCTCTTCTAGATTACAACCGTATTCTGGAAACATGACGCGTTCCCCTAATCGTGTTGTCAATAAAATATGCAGACTACTTTTGATGTCTTCTTCATTAGAAATCATCTTAGTTTGTTTTTGCGCTTTTATAAACGCTGGCGGGAATGCCCATCCAGTTCCTAAAAATGAATTTTTACTATCCATCAGTTATCCTATTAATACGGTTACTTCTCCTAATACAATACTTCCTCCATGTGCTGTGGAGTCTCCTAATCTAGCGGCAGGCATACCACCTATAAGCACCGTAGTAGATCCTGCCACTATACTATCAGGAGGTCCTACACAAGTCGCCATATCACCCACTCTTGCCGCAGGAAGATTCCCAATGAGTACCGTAGGTTCTCCAGCTGGAAGAATTGGCCCTCCTACGTGAGGTACAACTCCTGTGACCATTGGACAAACATGCATATCTGTTATTCTTGCAGCGGGTGCTCCCATATTTTTTATGTTTTGTAATTAGACTAGCTCAGTGTACGCTTTCGCGAAAGCGTACATTGGCTATTAATTTATTTGTACTAATGATCCTTTTAAAACAGCAATGGCACTTGTTGAAACCTCGGCGCCAGCAGATCCTTCTGCTTTAAACTCTGCATTGGCAGTGATGCCTACATTGGTGCCTTCTATGGTCACATCTCCAGAGGCCTTTATGGCAATATCTCCTGCGCTTTCCATGGAAATTCCATTACTATCTATTGTGATTACATTAGAGTTGTCATCTTCTATGACTATTGTCCCTGCATCTTCATCTAGAGCAATCATCTTTCCAGCAGGAGTTGAGATCGTAATCGATTTTTTATCATCATCAAAAACAACTTTCATTTCGCTTCTTGTCACAAATCCTTTTTCGTGATTATCATCACTCGCGGTAAACGGTGCTGGCTTTGCGCTACTATGTAACATCCCCAACACAACAGCATCATTAGGGTCTTCATTAATAAATCCTATAATGACCTCATCTCCAATTTCGGGTCTAAAAAAAGCTCCTCTATTCTCGCCAGCATCTAGTGATGCGACGCGACACCAAATCCCTTGCTCTTCACTATTGATGATAGGAATCTGAACCAAGATGCGCTCTTCTCCATCAGGATCTTCTTCTAATTGAGATACTACGCCCACTTGTAATCCTGCAATGGCTGGTAATAGTCCAGAAGCAGATGGCGCACTGATGTCAAAGGTTTCTGAAAACCACTCAGGATTTAATCCAAATTGTGCATTTACCGTCCAATTTCCTTCTGAAATCGTATGACTTACCCCAGTGATATAGGCATTCCCATTAAACCGATCACCCACACCTTCTAGCTTTAAAATGGTATTAGGTTTTACAGAAGCAATCCCTTGAAATTTGACACGCCCACGAATTTTAGCGAGTTGTTGGAATAACCATGCACCATCTGCCCAATCTTGCAACTCTGTATCTGTCACAGCACCTCCGTGTCGCAACTCCATGGTTTCTAATCCTATGATCGCATTCAAATCACTAGTAGAGATATTTCCATTTAACGAAATAGAAGGGTCTGTACCATCAATTTCTAATAGTTCTTGGTCTGCATGATTCCAACCGTAAGACGATACTTTTTTGACTTGGTGTCTTGCATCGATCTCTGCATCAAAATCAAGCATCGATCCACCATACGTGATGGTTTCAATTTCTGATTGCCCTACATCTGGTTTTGCAATGGTGACCTTCCCATCATCTACAAAACATAATTTACCGTTGGCTTGCGCTCTAGCGACCATAAAATCCCAATCAGAAGCGTTGTATTGTACGAGTTCAGGATGTAAATAATTGGTAGCTTCTACCTCCTTCTCTAAGGAGTATTTTCCTAATAATTCTTCAAAAATTTCACTGTCTTTACTTTCGTAGAAATAGTTACTTTTCTTACCTATTGTCATTTTTACAGCTTCATCTTTGCACTCAATAATGAGATGTGATACTAGCGATCTAATTTTGAGATTATGCTTTATGATGATTCCTTTAAAAATAGTTTCTTCATCAGAGTGATATCCTGCGGTAATCTCAATACTTTTTCCTGGAATTAATAGGTCTTCATTACTCAATGCAAAATCTCTCTCTGAAGCTTCGCCATCGATCAACACAATTTTTGCCATAGGAATTCTGTTCACTTCCTTCTGTACCATAATGCTTTTGACTTGGTAGATATTAGAAAGTTCCTGTCCTTCTGTTAAGATCTTAAAAGTGACAAGATCTGGACTTTGTGATGTTTGTATGACGCCGCTATTATTCATTTATGAGGTTTTTGTCAATGGTGGAAAAACCAACTCTTGACCAGGGGTTAATTTTCTGAAATTATGGAGGTTATTCACTTTGGCTACTTCTAGATAATACTTCGGATCACCATAAATTCTATGCGTCATTAAAGACAGGGTATCTCCTGCTTTTACAGTACGATAGTGTGTTAAATCTGGTGACTGATTATTTTCTTTTGACGTTCTTTTCTCGTGATCTTCAAAAGAGATAAATTTCGCTTTAGCTATTGCTCGGATAGGTGTGCCATCAGGTTTAAAAAGTTTATACTCTATGGATAATTCTGTAAGAACTCCTTTGTATAATAGCGCACCCCAGCTTACAGTGAGGTAATTAGGCTTGTGCTTTTCCCCATTGTAATCATATACCGTTTTTTTAAAGTTTGCGATATCTTCTATAATCCCTTTCCCTTGATCTTTATATACCGTGTCGTCAGAACTAGCTTCTGGATCGTCTCCATAATGAATAATGACGCCCGTTCTATCAAAAAGAAATTCTAGATCTAACTCAGAAGGTAAAGACCTTGTGTATTTAGGAGCATCATTGCTTGTGCCCTGTGCTTGGTCTTTTTTATATTCTGCCTTAAAGGATTCTGAATATTTTTCAGGATTCAATAAAGCGGTATACTTAGAGATCTCTTCATTAAATTTTTCATCCTTGTAGCATCGTATTACAAGCTTTTGTAACTTTCCTTCGTTCATGAGTTCTTAGCGTTCTTTTTGTTCCTTCAATTTTTCCATAACTTCTTCAATACAAGCTGCAATGATGGCTGCCGAGTCTTCGCTGGCAGCTCCAGAGCTTGATACACTGTTTGCATTTGCTCCTTCGTCTACATTTATTTTGATGTAGAGTTCTTTAATTTCTATAGGCATTTTATTATAGGATATTGAAATAGTTATAGGATAGCTCTAGTGTTTCAATAACAATCTTGTTCTCCTCGGCATTAAAATCACCAACATCCCATTTTACAGGATACGCATGTGCAATTTTCCAAGTTTGTAAAGGCTCATGTTTTTCATCCAGCAAACTTACTGTGAGATCTATAGGTTTGATTACGTATTTTTCTAACGCATCTCTGCACCATGCAATCACACCTGAGTCTATAAGTAATCCTCTTTTGAGTACTAAGTTTGGATACTTGGTACGCACTGGTATTTTATGCTTGAATCTATTTTCTCCTCCTTCAGCAACCTCTTCGGTTTCTAGATCTACAGAGAGTCCAGAAACCGATTGAAATTGGTGATCATTTTCTTTGTTCGAAATTCCAGAGAATTCAACTTTGAAATGAAACCCTATAGGTGGATAATAGGTTGCCATATTATACTAATGCAAGTTTCTCGTGAACAAACTCTGCGGTCTCTATAGCGATCTCGTTTCCATCGGCTTTAAAGTCTGTAGATTGTATTTTTGTGATATACGCATTTTCTGCTTTCCACGTGATAACAGGCTCGTGTTTTTCATCTAGCATACTAATGGTAAGATCACCACGATATTCTTCCTCACCTTCTTGAAAGTAAACCGTTTTGACCCACTGGCTATAGAACTCTTTACTCTTGTCTGCAAAAGTTCCTCTTTTTACAGTGATGTTACTATACTTTTCTAAGCCTGGCTGTTTTGTTTTATAGTATACATTGTCAGCACCTGCTCTGTATTCGATCATTTCTCGCTCAAAATCTAATCCAGAGACTTCTGTACAATTAAACTCTGTGTCTCCAAAAGTTACTTTAAAGTGAAACTTTGGTAATGGATATGTTGCCATGATATGTTGTTTTTTTAAATTATTTTGAATGTTTTAATTTCGCTTTAAGCGAAATAGATGTTACTATGCTTCCTGCATTTTATGAGAGAATTTCAGAATAATAAATTCTGCTGGTCGTACCACTGCCATTCCGATTTCAATAATCATATTTCCTTCTAGAATGTCTTGCGCGGTCATTGTTTCTCCCAATCCAACACTTACATAAAATGCTTTGTCTGTAGTAGGACCTGCAAGGGCACCTGCTCTCCATTGCTGTGTCAGGAAGTTGTCTATCATTGCTTTTACACGTACCCACGTATTTTTATCATTAGGTTCAAAAACAAATTGTTCTGTTGCTTTTTTAATAGACTCTTCCGCCATATTAAAGAAACGTCTTACAGATATATAACGCCACTCGTTGTCATTTCCCGCAAGGGTTCTAGCACCCCATACCAAGTTTCCTTTTCCAACAAATGCTCTAATGGCATTAATGGATTTACCAGCTACAGCATCTACATTTAATCCTTCTTGATCGTCATGAGAAACTTGAACTGTAGGTTCTATAACATAGTTTAAACTTACATTTGCCGGTGCTTTCCAAACCCCTCTGTCTGCATCTACTCTGGCATATATTCCTGCCATAGCACTACTTGGAGGTAATTCTAACGGAAGATTCCCGATTTCTGTTAATATTTGATTGTATGCTTCATTGTCTGACACTTCTAGAGAAGCCAAACTTCTACCGTGTAATTCACCGTTGTTGGTGTCTAAGTTGATGTTTTGGTCACCTACAGCAGCTTCGTCAAGAATAGCATCTCTTAATGATGTCCACGCTGCTAAGATTCCATCCAAAATAGTCGCATCTGTACTTTGAACAGGTGTGATTTCTGCTGGAGAAGCTGGCATGGTAACGGTAATTAGTTTTGTAATTTCAGCAACAATATTTGATGTGTTATTTTCTACAACATTGGTTACCTTAGTTAAGTTACCTTCATCGATAAACTTCTTTAGATTTGTTGTTAGTTTTGTCAATTCAGTGGTTACCGATTCTATTTTATCCGTATCTTCAAAAAGCAAATTAAAGGCAGCTAGTTGTGCTTGAATGTCAGCAACATCTGCTGCTGCTCCTAACTCATCAGAAAGTGCAGAAATGGCAGCATTGGCTTCAACATTGGCACTTTCTTTAACAGATACAAGAGCATCTAAATCGGTTACTAAGCTAGTTAGTCTACTATGTAAGGTTAGCGGTCTTGCTCCTGAGTAATCTTTTGCTTCAGAATTTCTTTCTCCTAAATTAAGACCTTCGTTTGCAGTATTGATATTATATAGGTAATTTGTCACATCAGCCAAAGAACCTGCTAAATCTGGCACAGCTTTGCTGCTTACACTAACTATAGCACTAGGAATATCAGAATCGATATCGTTTATATTGTCTGTGATCACATTCATCGCCTGAGGATCACCTTTGTCAATATGATTAATGACGATATCTCTATTTTTAAACACATAGTTTAAGCTAGTACTTAAGAAAGGATAATATGCAGCGCCATATTTCAAGAAATCTTTTTCAGAACTAATCTTATTTCTTAAGCTCGTAATATTGGCATCTGTAGGACTGTTTGGATCATACCCTCTTGTGTCGATAATGGTAAATCTATCCTGTAACTCCTTACATTGTTTTAAGGCTTCATTGTAGAGTGTATAAAACTCATCATCTGTACTCAAGGCTGTTGCATCTGGAAAAAGAATTAATGTCGGTTCATCTACTTTTCTAATAGCTGCTAGTCCAGTATTAAAATCATTTGAATTGTTAATAGAAGTTACCTTCGTATCTGCTGTATCTAGATCATCACCATAACGTCCTACAGAAACGATATAACAGGGTCCACCTCCATTTGCAAAATACATTTGCATAGAATAATAGAGTAAGAATGGTTCACGGTCTGAAGGTTGGTCTACCACAATAGCACGCTGATTGATATCATCTACAAGCGTATCTGTTACGGTTACTTTAATCGTTTTTTCTGGTTTGGCTCCTCCAAAGTATGTTTCATACTCTAGCATAGATGTAATACGAGTAGGCACTCCTTTTAAGTCTCCCTTTATCTTATTGGTTGCCTTTTCCGTGTAACCAATAAAAGCTGGAATTGCCGTTTCAACTTGAGCTACCGATGGAGGAAACTTTACAATCTCCTCTATGTAGACTCCTGGTGTTTTGTACGTTGTCATAATTTTAATTGTTTAATTTTTGTTTTAAATAAATATTTCTGAATAGTAGTCGTCGTCTTCTTTTTTTACAGTAGTCACTGTAGGGTTAGGAAAGACATAGTCTTCTGGATTTGTATCTACCGGATCCAGACCGTCAGCATCAAAATCTTCTGTTTTAATTTCTATAAAACCATTTTTTGCAGACCATTTTGTGCTATTTGTAGTAAGCATTGCATTGTCTGATAAACTGATATATCTCCAAAAGGTTTTTTTATTTATAAAACTTAGGGTAAACTCAGGAGTCGTTTCTAGTGTGTATTGTAGGATATTTTTTGGATCGGTTTCGTCAAATTCTAGGAGGTTATTGTCATCATCTCCTTTAATAGATAAACGTATATATCCTATAATCCCTTTCTTCTTTTTTTCTTGAATGAGTTCGTTAAGTGCTTTTTTAATATGGTTCTCCTTTTGAGTTTCCGTTAGCGTCTCATCTACTTCAATGTGTTCAATTACATTTATAATAGAAAATTGCTCTATAGTGGTGCTTGGTAAAAATGCATCTTCGGTTGCTATGGTTCTTAGCAAATCTCTTGTTTCAGAATTTTTTAATAAAAAACGTTTATCAATGAGACCTCCGTTATTTTCAAAAATATTTTCAAAAGCGACTATCTGATCATCTGGGACTACATTAGAAAATAAGTAACATCTGTTTTTAGAAATATCTATTACGTCTGTATAATTATGGAAATAAGAATCTTTAGCACGTACTTCAAAAGTGAATACAGCAGTATCATTAAAAGGGATTATAGGAGTGTATTTGTCTCCGTCTTCCTGTGTTTCTACTAATACTCTAAAACCCTGTTTGTGAGGTCGTAATAAGACACGATGATTCTTACATATACTTTGTGTGGTTTTACTGGGGGTCACTTTTAAATACTCATGCACGTCATAAGGGATCAGTGCTTTTTCCTTTTCTATAGCACTTAACTCATTGTCGTCTTCATCTATAGGAAGAAACTTATGGTCTCCGCTATCTAAGAAGTAGCCGTGATGTATGTTAATATTAAAAAGTGCTTTATAAAACATGTTTATTTATTTTTTAAGCCATTATTTAGTCCTGTAATTACTGCGCCTTTCTCAAAGACAAAGTCTCTATAAATTTCTAGTAAAGTGATCTTATAGATGGCAGACGGATATTGTTTGCCACCAAGGGTTCCCCATATAAAATTGAGTTCTTCAAAAGTGGGTGTATAGAGGTCTACGATAAATTTAAAATCACCAACATTCACCATGTCATCTACACGTTCAAAATTGGTATTGTCTTGAGTGAATACTTTTTTACCTTGAAAAAACTCAACTACTTTGGTCAAGTTTTTTAGAGACTCTTCATAAAGTGTATTTGTACTACTAAAAAGAATATATAGATTTAGGTTTACTCTGGGATTGCGATAGTTTACCTCTGTATTATTCGTGTAATTATTGGAGATGTTTTTAAGGGTAAATTCTTCTTGTAAATTGATGAGCGATAATATAACATCACTACTGTCATTAGGATTATCAGGATCGGTATCTATAGTTGCTATGTTTTCTAAAGAAACGATACTTCCGCCAAAATAGGCGTTTACTTCTTCTTTAATGACTTGTAGTGTTTCAAAAATCATGATATCAGGTATCTAAATTTTAGAGTAAGAACAGCTCTCTTCTTTTGGAATTTTAAATTTACTAGATACTAGCAGCAGAAAGGCGGGCATAATTGCTTGATTTGTAAGGGGCAAATACCCTTTTAAAAAAGAGTGTTTCGACTATTTTTGTAGGAAAAGAGGTTGCACACTCACGTATGCACCGATGATTCAAACAAATTAGAGGACAACAGTACTGGCTGTTAAAAACATGCATTTCTTCTTATCATCAAGTACTTGAATTTATGGAAGGATTTGCCATATTATTTATACAAAGTGCCTCATTTGGATAGAGGTTGTATATATTTCGCGAAAGCGTATTCAAAAATCAAGTATAAAAAATATATTGAGATATCTACGAAATTATATTTTTTAGTAACTTACAGTGAAGTATTTATACACTTTGAAACGTTAAAAAGGACTCCACTATATTCTTTAAAATGGGGTTCTTTTGGTTGTATTTGGTGTTTATACTTTATATCTATATAGTTCAATTTAAAAACCAAAATTATTATGTTAAAAAAGATTTCAAACATTAACGGTGCTCAAGAGTTAAACAACAAAGATCAAAAATCTATTAAAGGAGGGTTTGGTTTTCCAGGTTTTGAACCAAATTGCTGCGCGTGTACTTTTTTCCCAGCAGGTAGTCCTTATATGGTATTTATTACGCAGTCTTGTGATGAACCATGTCCGCAAAATGGAGCAACAGAGTATCAAGATACAGGATGTTAATAGGACATCATGTAAAGAGGCCGTCTAAAAACAATTTAGGCGGTCTTTTATATTTTGAAGATTTTGGTTCTTTCAGTTTTTAACTCAGTTATTGAGTTATTCGTTAAGAGTTAAAAGTATGGTTAGGGATGCTTACATCGCTAGAGTCATTTTTTTCAAGTTATGTGCCATTGCGATGAGTCCTATTTCGGTTTCTACTTTATCAATCCCTCTTAGCATAAAGCGTTTAAAGTTCATATTGTGCTTGATATTTCCAAATATAGCCTCAATATCCCAACACCTTTG
>ERZ651776.438-NODE-438-length-58940-cov-5.371337_pt1 | contig 58940 bp, 52 predicted proteins | sample MGYA00514761_ERZ651776 | MGnify/ENA metagenome assembly ERZ651776
ACTACCCCAATATCCGTTCAAAGAATTATTCCAGCTTGCTCCATTATCTATAGACGTATGACCATTTACTTCTCCTGATAGAAACATTCCGTCTTTAAACAATAACGTTTGATTATAGCCTCCTTGAGAATCATAACCTCCTGGTTTAACACCAATTGTAGAAAAAGTATTAGCTCCTATGTTGTATTTTTTAATGTCACCTGTTTGATTTTGAATGTAAAAACTTCCATCAGAACCTACAGTAACAGCACGTCTATTATCAGTATTAGGCGCAATAGCAACCGACCATGTACCTCCTGAATTTGAAGAAAAGTAAACTCCCTTAAGACCGGTAAACATTATATTCTTTAACAATCAGTTAATTACACAAAAACTAAAAAGACAGCTTCTATCTAAAAAATCTTATTCGTTTGCAGGCTTATGTTGCTCTTGAAGCTCTGTAGCTTTGCGCTCCAATTCTGCCTGGAATTCTTCCATAACAGGTTTTACGGTACTGTCTGGTATATCTGCAACTCTAATATACATCAACCCGTCTACAGCATTGTTAAATTTAGGGTCTACGTTAAAAGCAACCAATCGCGCGTTTTGTTTTACGTATTTTTTTATCAAAACCGGAATTCTTAATGCACCTGGCTCAATTTCATCGATAATTTTATCAAACTTTTGCATGTCTGCTTTGGTGGCATCAAAAACAAAGTCTTTATCAACGTCTTTTAGTTTTACTTTGAACTCTTTTTTAGGAAAAATATATTGTGCTATATAAGGATCATAATAATGAGATTTCATAAATTCAATCATCAATGATTTTGAGAAATTTGAAAATTGATTTGAAATACTCACACCCCCTATAAGATACTTATGTTCTGGAAAACGTAATGTGGTGTGTACGATACCTTTCCATAATAAGAATAGTGGCATTGGTTTTTGTTGGTATTCTTTTATGATGAATGCACGCCCCATTTCTATACTCTGACTCATCATCGTATGTAGTTCTGGCTCAAAACGAAAGAGGTCTTGCAAATAAAAGCCATCGATTCCGTATTTTTTGAAAATTTCTGAGCCGAGTCCCATACGATAGGCACCTGCAATTTTTTGGGTATCACTATCCCATAAAAACATGTGGTGGTAGTAGCGGTCAAATTTATCAAGATCTATAGCTTCATTGGTGCCTTCTCCTATGGCTCTAAATGTGATTTCGCGTAAGCGGCCTATTTCTTGGAGTGTATTAGGCATCTCATCTGCAGGGGCAAGAAAAACTTCGTAATTTTTAGATTGTAATAAACGACGGTCATTTTTACGCAATTGATCAATCTCTTTAAAGATTAAATCACTATTTATAGAGACGGCAATTTCTTTAGGTTCTTTGGGAACTTTAAGGGTTTGTGGAATGTTGCTTAAACGACTTTTTGTTTCAAAAGATTTAGCAAGCATATAAGTTTTCTTACGAAGAAATTCAGTAAAACTAGGAAGATCTGTATATTCTTTTTGTGCAGTTACTTTTATAGGATTTCCTATACGTACTTTAATAGTACGGTTTCTTTGAGTGAGTAATTCACTTGGAAGTTTGGCAGTACGTAATGTACTACTTATACGTGATAATTGATAAAACAGCCGACTATTTTTTGCGTGAAAATAGATAGGTACAATAGGAACTTCTGCCTTTTTAATCAGTTTTATAGCGGCTTCTTCCCAAGGTTTGTCAATAATGAGTTTGTCATCCTTATAGGTAGAGACTTCTCCTGCTGGGAAAATACCTAGCGGAGATCCTTCTTGAAGATGTAAAAGCGCATTTTTAAAACCCGTAATACTTGATTTTACGTCTTTTCGATCCTCAAAAGGATTTACGGGCATCACATAAGGTTTTAAAGGATCTATGCGGTGTAAAAGGAAGTTGGCTATAATTTTAAAATCTTCACGCTGTTCAAGCATGAGTTTAAGCAATAGGATACCATCAATACCTCCTAACGGGTGGTTTGAAATCGTAATATAAGCACCAGTTTTGGGGAGTCGTTTTAGGTCTTCTTCTGGGATCTCAAATTTGATTTTAAATTCATCCAAAAGCGCATTTAAAAAATCAAGATCGTTTAAGTGTTTATTGCGATCGTAGATTTTGTTTAAGCTGGAAATTTTAAGAGTCTTCATAAGTGACCAACCCAAGAAAGTACCGAAAAAGCCAAATTTATCAGCTTTTATAGCTTGTGCAACTTCTTTTGCGGTCACTAAACTCATCAATTACGTCTTTAAACTAAGGAGTCAAATATACAATACTTACTCTTCTTTTAATACATACTGAGTAACTGTTCTGTTTTCTTGTTTTAAAAGCACTTTCCGACCGTGTAGAAGTGTATTCCTCTCATTTGAAGAAGCGTGTCTTACAGTAAGTAAAGTAACACCTTCATTCCATCGCACTTTATACGTTGCTTTAAGTTTTTTTACTAAGGATTCTAGCGTATTAAACTTATTTTCGATACAAACAGAGAAGCTAATAGCAGAGTTTTGCATCATGGTTACTTTCATTTTATAGGTGTGTAATAATTTGAAAATATCACTTATGTTTTCTTCCATAATAAAACTAAAATCAATAGAAGATAATGAAAGAAGGATTTGATTTTTCTTTACGATATAACAAGCAACCATAGGATCAAGTTGTATTCCTTTTCCTATAAATGTTCCAAGATCATCAGGCGTTATAAAAGATTTTACGTAAAGAGGTATTTCTTTTCTCTGTAATGGTTGTAGTGTCTTTGGATGTATAACAGAAGCTCCGTAAAATGCCATTTCAATGGCTTCATTGTATGAAATACGTTTTAATAATTTGGTGTTTTTGAAGACGCTAGGATCAGCATTTAAAACTCCCGGAACATCTTTCCAAATAGTCAAATTATGTGCATTTAAACAATACGCAAAAATAGCGCCTGTATAGTCACTTCCTTCTCTACCAAGGGTTGTTGTAAAGTTGTTTTCGTCAGAAGCAATAAAGCCTTGTGTAATAAAAAGACCGTCTTTTTGAACGGCATTTTGAATCTTCTTTTGTGTCGTTTCCCAATCTACGTGAGCGTCTCTATAGCTTGTGTCTGTTTTTATAAGTTCGCGTGCATCAAGCCATTGATTTTTGATCTTATTTTCAGAAAGAAAGGCACTTACAATTTTTGTAGAGGTGAGTTCACCATAGCAGATGACTTGGTCGTATACAAAATCATAATTAGGTGATTTATTACGCTCAAGAAAACTTTTTAAGTTTTTAAATAGCGTATGTACGGTTTCAAAAATAGGATGCCCTTCAGGAAAGAGTATAGAGATGATATCAAAATGATATGTATAAGATGCTTCTATAGCTTCTGAAACTTGATCTTTATTTGTAAAGTATGCGTGTATTACTTTTTCTAGTGCATTGGTTGTTTTACCCATCGCAGATATAACAATAAGCGTATTTTTAACACCTGTTTTTTGTAAGACAGTGAGTATGTTTTTTACACTTTCTGCATCTTTTACGGAAGCTCCTCCAAATTTGAATACTTGCATTTTTTAGATTGTCTTTATACTATGTGGCAAAAATAATTCAAAAGGTTAAATGTACTCATTCCCAGATTTTTTATTCGCTTTCGCGAAAGCGTAAAAACACATACACGCAAATTATATTTTTTGTCAAGGAAATGGGTATCCTTTACGATATGGAATGAATATATTTTTGTAATCTCTCTTTATTCATTTGAACAAGATGCCAATCTTTTAAGAAAAGGGCGCCACTATTCTCATAAAAAGTGATAGCATCTGTATTCCAATCTAAAACAACCCATTCCACTCTATTCACATCCTGTGATACTGCATAACGCATTACTTGATTGTATAATGCCTTACCATATCCTTTTCCTCTATATTTTTTTGAAACAATAAGGTCTTCGAGATGTAGTGATTTGCCTTCCCAAGTAGAGAATCTATAGTAGACCAATGCCATTCCCACAATCTCCTCCTCATCTTCTGCCACAAAACAAGTAAACAAAGGGTTTGCTCCTGTTCCATAGGTGATCAATGTTTCGACTGAGATATGAACAGCATCAGGTTCGTTTTCAAAAACTGCAAGCTCAGTGATAAGAGCAAGTACAGCTGGCATATCTTCGGCTTTTGCCTTGCGAATAGGGTGATTCATAAGAAATCTGGTTTAAGTAAGCGAAAGTAAAAAATATATATAGAAGTCATCTGGACTTTTTATGATTCCCTACAAAATGACCATTTTGCGTTCATATTTTGTCTTTTTTATCACTATGTAGCGATGCTACATAGTTCAAAAAAGCTTTCATCTGAGAAAAAAAGCCTCTTTTTTCGCTTGAATAAAAAAAGTCTAGATGACTTCTTAGATAAAAGAATACGAAATCGTTGTAGTTATGGTGTTTTTTTTGAATATTTTTGCAAAAAATAACCTACACATACCAAATGGCTCGTAAAAATCAAACCCTAGGAGAGTTTATTATTGAAAATCAATCGGAATTTAAATACTCTTCAGGTGAATTATCTCGATTGATTAATGCAATTCGATTGGCTGCAAAAGTGGTAAATCATCAAGTCAATAAAGCAGGGCTTGTTGATATTTTAGGAGGAGCAGGAGATACAAATATACAAGGAGAAGATCAGCAAAAGCTTGATGTTATCGCAAATGATGCCTTTATTAAAACACTTATAAATAGAGAAATAGTTTGCGGGATTGGTAGTGAAGAAAATGATGATTTTATAACCGTAGAAGGTCATAATGACGATCATCAAAATAAGTATGTAATTCTTATGGATCCACTAGATGGTTCTTCAAATATTGATGTAAATGTTTCTGTAGGAACTATTTTTTCTATTTATAGAAGAATCACACCTTCGGGGACTCCCGTGACCATAGAAGATTTTTTACAACCAGGGCGTAATCAGGTGGCTGCCGGATATATCATATATGGTACGAGTACCATGTTAGTCTATACCACAGGTCATGGGGTTAATGGATTTACATTAAATCCAGCTATAGGTACCTTTTATCTATCACATCCTAATATGATGTTTCCTGAAGAAGGAACTATTTATTCTGTGAATGAAGGAAATTATACCCATTTTCCACAAGGGGTGAAAAATTATATTAAATATTGTCAGGAAGAATCAGAAAATCGTCCTTATACATCTAGATATATTGGCTCTTTGGTTTCAGATATACATCGTAATATGATTAAAGGGGGTATTTATATGTATCCTAAAAGCTCTGTAAATTCAAATGGAAAACTTAGATTACTTTATGAATGCAATCCTATGGCATTTATCACAGAGCAAGCAGGTGGAAAAGCAAGTGATGGCTACACTCCTATATTAGACCTCCAACCTACAGAATTACATCAAAGAGCTCCTTTCTTTTGCGGAAGCAAAAAAATGGTAGAAAAAGCAGAAGACTTTATGGCTAAGTCATTATAATAGGGATATATGTAAGTAGTATCTTCATTTTTTATATATTTGATTTGCTGTAACGTAATGAATCCCTCTTGTATGTCTAAAGGAAGTAAAGAACAGAGTAATCAAAGTCAATTAGAATCAAATTCAAAGATAGATGCGATTAAGCAACTTATTTTTGGAGAAAATATGGCTGAATACAGCCTTGAGTTTGAAACCCTTAAAAAAGATCTTGCAAACAGGCGTCAGGAATTATCAGATTATATTGATGATACCCGAAAGGAACTCATGACCGCTATTGATAATCTAAGTACAGATGTTAATATTCGTATATCAGACTTAGAAGAGTCATTAAATGATAAGGCAACATCTCTAGATGAGAAAAAAGTAGACAGATCACAATTAGGCAATTTACTTATAAAGTTAGGTGAGAGTATAAAATCTTAATAGTCCTATTATAATCCCTGTCATGGACTCAAAGGAAAGACTTGAGATTTTAAAAGAAATCTTACTTACAGAAGAGCGTGAGTTTGATAAAAATCTTGTGATTAAAATCCAGAAATTAGAATCACAACAAGAACACCTTTCTGATAGAGTGACTCCAATTCTTGATGAACGTATGGACGACTTTGTCCAGAAAATGCCTAAAACATTAGGACCTGTAATTACAGAAACGTTAAAAGCAGAGATTAAAAAATCACAAGATGCCGTAGCTGAGGCATTATATCCTGTAATGGGTAAAATGATAAAAAAGTATGTTCAAGCGGAGATTAAAAAACTCAATGAAGATATTAATAAAAGACTTAATAAAACATTTTCGTTTAAGAACTGGTTTTCAGGAAAGGATCAAAATATTGATGCAGCAGCATTAATGTATGAGCAATATAAAGCAAGAATTGAGCAAATTATGGTCATTGAAAAAGGATCAGGATTGCTTAAGGCAAATTATGCAAAGAGGCCAACTTTGGATGAAGATATGGTAGCAGGAATGTTAACAGCCATCAAAAGTTTTGTAGAAGATGCATACAATAATGGAGAAATGGAATTAGAGAGGATAGATTATGAATTGTTTACAATTCATCTTCAAAACTTTTCAAATTATTATATTGCAGTTGTTATCACAGGTATTTATGATGATGACTATAAAGACAGACTAGAAGATGTGCTTTTGGATTTTGCACAATTTGTTGTTAATAGGAGCGATTTAGAAAATTCAGAAACTTTTACCAAAAAATTAAAATCATATTTTACAGATGAGCGTATCTAAAAAAATTGTGTTATTAGGGCATTTTGGGGTAGGAAAGTCTTCACTTCTTAGACGTTTTGTTGAAAATACCTTTTCAGAAAACTATACCGTTACGATAGGTGTTCATATCATGAAAAAAGAAGTGCATTTAGAAAAAGACAATATTACGTTAGTGATATGGGATGTAGAGGGAACAGATGATTTTACAAAATACAGGTCCTCTTATCTTATGGGTGCTTCGAGTTTTATATATGTTTTTGATGCTTCTAGACCTATTACCTACGGAGATATAAAATATAACTTAGAACACCTAAAAGAAAAATATCCACACGTTTCTGCGCACATTATCGGCAATAAAGTGGATTTGGTCGATCCTGACGTTCTTTTGAACGATTTAAAAGCACAAGACATTCAGCATTCTTATCTTTCCAGTGCCAAGACTGGAGAAAATGTTGAATTGCTGTTTAAAAACGTAGCAGCACAATTACTTGAGAATGCTTAATAAGCTTAGACAAGAATTTTTAGAGAATACGACTCAATTACTTATCGTAAATAATACAAATCAGGTTTTAGACACAGATGACTCCTTGTTTTCTATAAAAAAAGGATCTGATATTACCGACTTTCACCCCTTCTTTCATGTCATTTCCTCCCTTTTTGAGGACGATAGGAAACAACAAAAATTCTATTGTGTCCAAATGGAGATAAAAGGGAAGACATGTTTTTTTGATATTCGATCACAGGTTGATTTTGAAAAAAAACAAGTGGTGTTGTTTATAGAAGATCTTACAGATCATTATAAAACGCTACATCAAATAAAACAAGTACGTAACGAGTCTATCATCAACTTTAATATTACACAGGAATTAAACCACCAATTAAACGTAGAAAGAGGTTTTAAAAATAAATTTTTAGCAAATGTAAGCCATGAGATTAGAACACCCCTCAATAGTATCTTGGGTTTTCTAAGTGTACTTGAAAATACAAGTTTAGACAGAGAGCAGTTAGATATCATAGGAATCATTAAAGATTCTTCAAAAAATCTTGTCGCCATCGTAGATGATCTGTTAGATATCTCAAAAATTGAAGCAGGACATTTAGAAATTAAAAATAAGCGGTTTGATTTTAAAAAATTTACAAAGTCACTTGTAAAAACGTACGATTTACAAGCCAACGAGAAAAGATTACAATTTGTTACAGATATCGGAACTAACATTCCAAAATTTCTTATTGGAGATCAACTTCGGCTTAATCAGATTTTGATTAATTTGCTTGAAAATGCCCTAAAATATACTCATCAAGGCACTGTAACATTACGTATATCTACTACCTCTCGTAATATGCGTCGTATTCCAGTAACTTTTGAAATTATAGATACAGGAATAGGAATCCCCAAAGAGTATCTCACAACCATTTTTGAAAGTTTCACACAATTAGAAAAACGTGGTTTATTTGGTGGTTCTGGATTAGGTCTTAGTATCGTAAAGCAACTCACTCAACTCATGGATAGTAATCTTGAAGTGAGTAGCAAAGAAAATGAGGGTTCTACGTTTAAATTCACAATTTCTCTGGGCGTTTCTCATGATCAAAAAGAAGAGAAAGAGACACCTGTTATAAGAAACTCAGAGAAAAGAAGCGGAGGGAGTAAAAAGAAAAAGTACCGCATCCTTCTTGGAGAAGATATAGAAGTGAATCAGCTTCTTATGATGCGACTATTTGCAGACGAAGGAACCTATAGTTTAGATATTGCCAAAAACGGAGAACAAGTCGTACTCTTTCTTGAAAAATACCAATATGATCTTGTGTTGATGGATCTCTCTATGCCTGTTATGGACGGTTATGATGCAGCTATGCGAATACGAAATCATACCGATAAAAAAATAAAGAAAATTCCTATTGTTGCTTTGACAGCAAGAACAACAGAAGAAGAAAGAGACGAAGCAAAGGAATGCGGCATGAATGCCTACTTAACAAAACCAATTAATTCTGATCTATTGTTTAAAACAATAGATCGACTATTGCATCGATATAAGCCAAAAAAAGAGAAGAATTAAAACCATAAAAAAGCGACAATTTTGTCGCTTTTTTTATATATAATATTATGAGAGCGTTCTTAACGGTTCATTAATTTGATTTCCTCTTTAAAAGTATCTAGATCTACACCTTCATTCACAAGAGATAACGCCTTGTCTACAATATATTTTACATTAGTTGCTGTAAACCCTAGTCCTACAGCAAGTCTTTCTAACATAACAGTTTGTTTTTCTCCAAGTTCATGATCTGAATATACCATTCTTCCAAGATCAAAAAGACGCTCTAAACGGTTTTCATAGGAGATAGGAGGATTGACACTATGAGACATGTAATCTTTTAATATCGCTTTGTAATCTTCTTCTGAAATATCAAGATTTCGAGCTGTTCTATCTAGGAATTTTTTTTCATCTTCAGTAATGATCGCATCGCTCATTGCAATACGAACCATCGCTGCAAAATGATCTTCATTACGCTTGCGGAAACCGCTATCATATAAATCTGAAATAGACATATTTTTATCTTTAAAATTAAGACACAAATATAGCTATTATTGCATCATTTTTAATTTGTACATTTGGAAAACCCCTAATATATTTTTAATGGATACTTTTTGGTTTTATTTTAAAGAAGGACTCTTCCACGTACTCGATTGGAACGCCTACGATCATATTTTATTTATTATTGTTTTGACAATTCCTTACACCTTTGCTAGTTGGAAAAGACTATTAACATTGGTAACTGTCTTTACAGTAGGTCATACCATATCATTGAGTCTTGCTGCTTATGGAGTTGTAAAAATTAACACCACCCTTATTGAGTTGCTTATTCCTGTAACTATTCTGATAACAGCACTCTATAATATTTTTACAGCAGGTAAAAAAGGACGCAAAGAAAAAGTAGGAGTGTATCTAATCGTTGCCTTATTTTTTGGACTTATTCATGGGTTTGGATTTTCTACCTATTTCAAGATGATGACGGCTAGTACAGAAGCTAAATTCCTTCCACTTTTAGAATATACTTTAGGAATAGAAGCCTCTCAAATTATCATTGTACTTTTAGTATTAATAGTGAGCTTTATAGGACAGTTTATATTCCGTTTTTCCATAAGAGATTGGGTGATGGTTATTTCTGCAGTTGTGATTGGCGTTGCTATTCCTATTTTTAGAAATGCATTAATTGCGTTAAATATTTAAGAATCTGTTGCGTATCCCATAAGAGGCACTTAAATTAGTGGTTATAAATGAGTATAGGCGTATATACGCTTTCGCGAAAGCGAACTCCGCATCCTATAATACATGGCTTCAAAGCAACATAAATACGATATCGCTTACTTAAGAATGGCGCAAGAATGGGGAAAACTTTCCTATTGTGAGCGTAAACAAGTAGGCGCTATTATAGTGAAAGATAAAATGATTATCTCAGACGGCTATAATGGAACCCCTACAGGCTTTGAAAACTTTTGTGAAGATGATGAAGGATATACAAAATGGTATGTATTACACGCCGAAGCAAACGCTATTTTAAAAGTAGCTTCTTCTACACAATCCTGCAATGGAGCTACATTATATATTACCTTAAGTCCTTGTAAAGAGTGCAGTAAACTCATTCATCAAGCGGGAATAAAACGGGTTGTTTTTAAAGAGGGATATAAAGATCAGAGCGGTATGAAATTTTTAGAAAAAGCAGGCGTTGAGATAGTACATCTTTCAAATTTAGAGGATTCATGAGATTAAAAAAGAAATACATACCCATCCTGTTTAGTTTAGGAATTGTCCTAGGAATTATCTTAGGAAGTTTTCTGAATTTTGGCTCCTCTACAGACACCGCATTTTTTAATTCCAATAGTAAAAAAGAAAAACTTAGTAAACTTATAGATTATATAGATTATGAGTATGTAGATACTGTAAATACAGACAGTATTGTAGATGTAACCGTCAATGGAATTTTGGATAATCTCGATCCACATTCTACCTATATTCCACCAGAAGAGTTACAAGAAATTGAAGAAAACATGAAAGGTGATTTTGTAGGAATCGGGATTCGTTTCTATCCTTATCAAGACTCTGTTGCTGTCATACACGCTATTGTTGGTGGTCCTAGTGATCAAGTAGGGATACGCGGTGGTGATCGTATTATATCTGCAAATGATATCCCTCTTTCTGGACAAGCCATGAGTGATGATTCTTTATCTAAAATTTTAAAAGGGCGTGTCAATACCTCTGTAAATCTTAAAATAAAAAGACAAGGAGAACCTGAACTTCTCTCCTATACTGTAAAAAGAGATATTGTTCCCATTTCTAGTGTTACGGCAAGCTATATGCTCACAGACCAATTAGGATATATCAAGATTAATAGGTTTGCCGAGTCTACGTATGACGAATTTATAAAAGCGCTTAAAGAACTTAAGTCTAAGGGTGCGATACAATTAGCCCTTGACTTAAGAGATAATCCTGGAGGTTATGTATCAAGTGCAGAGGCGATAGCCGATGAGTTTCTAGAGAAAAATAAACTCATTTTATTTACTAAAAATAAATCAGGAAAGGTCAATAAAACCTACTCAAATCGCGGTGGTATTTTTGAAGAGGGAGCGGTTTTTATTCTTATTAATGAAAACTCTGCATCTGCTAGTGAGATTGTAGCAGGAGCACTACAGGATAATGACAAAGGATTGATTATAGGAAGACGCTCTTTTGGTAAAGGGCTTGTTCAAAGGGAGATGTCATTAGGAGATGGGAGCGCTGTAAGACTTACTATTGCCAGATATTATACACCTACAGGAAGATCTATACAGAAACCTTATGAACTAGGGAATAAAGATTATTTTGAAGACTACTTAGAACGTTATGAAAATGGAGAGCTTCGAAGCGCAGATAGTATTAAAGTCGCAGACTCTCTTAAATTTAAAACCCCTTTGGGGAAGATCGTCTATGGAGGAGGAGGCATTATACCAGATGTATTTGTTCCTAAAAATATAGATTATGAGATAGAGCACCTCAATTATTTACTGCGATCTGGATACATGCGTATGTTTATTTTTGAAGAATTAGAGAAAGATCGTTCGTATTATAATACACTTTCTTTAGAAGAATTTCAAAATGACATTATGATATCCGACACAATTGTCGAAGATTTTATATCTTACGCACAATTAAGGGGAATTAATTTAAGAGCAAAAAAATATAGGAACGTTTATAAAAGCTACCTAAAAGCCACTATGGCAAAACAGCTCTTTGGCGACAACGCTTTTGAACAAATGGTAAATCAAGATGATGCGATTATCCAAAAAGTCATAAGCCTAAGTGCCAATTAGGGGGATATATTATTATGGTTATAGTTGCATCTGTATTTGTATTTATTATTGCTGTTATTTTTAGATTACTAGATAACAGTGCTAAGCTATTTATTTCTAACGGAATATCAGTAAGTCCGTTTTATCTTCCGGCAGCAACCGTTATAGAAGAGATGAATAAGCTAGATGACGACAAGTTGAAACAAAAATTAAGACGAAACTTACTCTACCAAAAATTACATAAGTTATTTACAATCCTAGCCATTATTACTCTGATTGTAGGAATTGGTTTAGAGATCTACAAGCCAGAACTTATATACCTATTTTAAAGTGAGCGTTTACGCTCTTTTTCCTTCTTAGCAATTTTTCTAGATACGAGTAAGATAAGAAGGAGGATAATAGCACAAGTACTCCCTACAATACCAATAAATGCGACCGTACTATCACCTTGAAAAGGAGCTTCAAAATTGATCTGAGTAATATTATAAATAAGTAATAGTGCGGCAAGGATGATAAATACTGGAATAGCAATACGCATAAGTTCTATTTAAATAATTCTTGAATATTTGCAGTAAATAACTTTACCGCAATGGCTAGCAAAATTACACCAAAAACTTTTTGAATAATAGCGATTCCGTTTTTACCCATAAATTTTTCTATATGTCTAGATGTTTTTAAGACAATATATATAAGTATAATATTGATGGTAATAGCAATAAGGATATTTTCTATTTGGTATTCTGCACGTAATGCTAGAAGTGATGTTAAACTACCAGGTCCTGCTAGCAATGGAAATGCCAATGGAAAAACAGAGACTGTTTTTGCACTCAAATTTCCATCATCTTTAAAGATACTCACACCTAAAATCATTTCTAATGCTAGGAAAAATAGAATAAAAGATCCTGCTACAGCAAATTCATTAACATTAACCCCTATAATACTAAGAATACGTTCTCCTATAAACACAAAAGCAATCATAATAACGAGTGCCACTATAGATGCCTTTTCGCTTTGAATATGTCCTGCTTTTTTTCGCAGTTTGATCACAATAGGAATATTACCTAAAATATCAATAACCGCAAATAAAATCATGGTAGCGGCTGTTATTTCTTTTATGTCAAAATTCATAATAAAATCTTTCACAAGATGAGTGGCAAAATTACCATAATTTAAAGGATTATAACTGTATAATACGTGTGAAATTAATGCAAAGTATAGGTGAATTTATACGCTTTCGCGAAAGCGTATACAGGAATATTTTGACATCACATATTCAGCATAAAAAGGTTTTAACACCCAGAAATTGCAAACTCTTTAAATTTGTAGATAGCTATTTTATAGCTCATACTTTCGAGGTATCTTTGCGTAATGTTTCAGCTTAAAAATACCATCGTTTCTGAGGATATCATAGAAAAAGATTTTGTGTGTAATCTCAATGCGTGTAAAGGCGAGTGCTGTATCGCTGGAGAAGCTGGTGCACCACTTGAAGAAGACGAAGTCCAAATCCTTAAAGAAATCTATGAAGACGTAAAGCCTTTTTTACGGTCAGAAGGGATTGCAGCTATAGAAGCACAGGGAACATCTATCACAACAGCTATAGGAGAGTTGGAAACTACCTTGGTCAATGGCGCAGAATGTGCCTACGTCACATTTACTGATAAAGGCATTGCTAGCTGTGGGATAGAAGATGCGTATAATGCAGGAAAAGTAGACTTTAAAAAACCAATCTCTTGTCATTTATATCCTGTTCGCGTACAAAAATACAGTTCGTTTTCTGCAGTAAATTACCATAAATGGCCTATTTGTGATGATGCGTGTACGTTAGGAAAAGAATTGCAAGTGCCCGTTTATAAATTTGTAAAGGAAGCGCTTACGCGAAAATTTGGAGAAGCGTGGTACCAAGAATTGGAGGAAGCTGCAAAGGGAATTAGATCTTAAAGCTAAGTCTCGGTATAGGCTGTCTACGTTCTCAAATAGAAAGAAATATACTATGAAGAACATGTCCAAATTGCCAGAAGTAACCACCTCTATTTTTAGTGTGATGGGGCAGATGGCACAAAAATACGATGCGATCAATCTTTCTCAAGGATTTCCAGGATTTGATACAGATCCTGCACTACATGCACTGGTCACAGAAGCTATGGCTTCAGGGTATAATCAATATGCTCCCATGCAAGGCGTTTATAGTCTTAGAGAACAAATTGCATTAAAATTAAATACGCTTTATGGGAGTGACTATCATCCAGAAACCGAAGTAACCGTAACCGTAGGTGCCACTCAGGCTATTTATACAGCCATTTCTGCTTTTGTACACGTAAATGATGAGGTTATTGTTTTAAAACCCGCGTATGATTCGTATGAGCCTGCCATTTTAATCAACGGCGGAAAAATAGTATCTATACAACTCAAAGCCCCTGATTATACAGTAGATTGGAATACTGTTCAAGAAGCGATCACTCCAGCTACGAAGATGCTGATTATCAATACCCCTCATAATCCTACAGGGACGGTCTTAACAAAAGCAGATATGCTTGCGCTAGAACGTATTCTGGAAGGCACAAACATCATCTTACTTAGTGATGAGGTGTATGAGCATATTGTTTTTGATGGTGTGACGCATGAGAGTGTCGCCAAGTATCCTAAACTAGCAGACAGCGCTTTTATTACAGCTTCTTTCGGAAAAACATTTCACAATACAGGATGGAAAATGGGATATACAGTAGCACCCAAACATCTCATGGAAGAATTTCAGAAAGTACATCAGTTTACGGTTTTTTCTGTCGATCACCCTATGCAAAAAGCATTTGCTCAGTATTTAAAAACACCTAGTCATTATTTAGAACTAGGCACTTTTTATCAACGTAAAAGAGATTTGTTTTTAGACCTTATTAAGGACTCTCGATTTAAAATGACGCCGTCTTTAGGTACCTATTTTCAATTATTAGATTATAGCGATATTACAGAAGAAAATGATGTTCTTTTCGCCGAAAGGCTTATCAAAGAAAAAGGCATTGCTTCGATCCCAACCTCTGTTTTTAATCTGGATCAAGAAGATTTTAAGATGCTACGTTTCTGCTTTGCAAAAACAGATGAAACTTTGGAGAAAGCAGCTGAGATTTTGAATGGGATATAAAATAGTATTAGGTTTACAGGTTATGATATTTTAGTAATATTCTAAACAAGAATAAGAAATCACTCCTCATACCACCGCAAAACTCCAAAATCAAAAGGCGTCCATAAACTCGCTTTCATATCGCTCTCTTTAAGTGCTGAATTCGCCCACGTATTGCAGGTGTTATAAAACATATAATTTCCTTTGGCTCTATAAAAAGTATCCCGATCTGGAGTGTACGTAGCTCCTTCTATACGCTGTTTTTGGTTCCCATTGTGGTCAAAAGCAGCGAGGATGTACGCGTTGAGTTTTTGAAGTTGTGTGTCTGTAACAGGAACGGCAATCCATCGGTCTCGTTTGGAGCGATACCGTGTGACGTGAACGAGTGTTTTGCTTTTCAAAAAAGCAGCTCTAAAAGCAGTAGAAAAGGTAAGATCACCCCAAGTGGGCGTGTTTATGTAAAAATTTTCTTCTCCCCAACCAAAAGCAAAAAACTGTTCTCTAGGATGATACGTTTGATCTTCTAGTAAGGCAGGAATCATCAGATTTTTAGGAAGTATAATATCGCTATGCACCCCATTAGTGGTGAGATATATAATATGCTTTTTTTGAGCATTATCCGTTTGTTCAGCAACAGGAATATAGGTTAGAATCAAAGAAATGACGATATACATCACAGGGATTAATAAGATATATCCTATAATTTTTAGAAATCGTTTTCCGTATGTTCTCATGCTTTATAACGCTTTGGTAAGTTTTGCCATAAACTCACCTACTTTATTAGGTTCTAGCCAACGTGTCACGACAACAAGGTCATGTTTGCGATCTATAATAATGAAGTTTCCGCCAAACCCAGCAGCATAGTACACCTCTTCACCTACACCTTCCCAATGTCTAGCCCCTTTCTTATTGAGCCACCACATAAACCCATAATTCACGTTAGCAACAGAAGGCTCAATGGCGTTTTGAATCCATTCTGAAGAGATCAGACGCTCGTTGTTCCAAACGCCGTCGTGTAGAAAGAGTAGTCCAAAACGTGCCATATCTTCGGCACTGATAAAGAGACCAGCACCACTATGTCCGCCTCCCGTGACAGACTTCATTTGGATACCATCTATCTCTACCCACGCCTCTTTGTATCCATGCCATCTCCAAGTGGTAGAGGCTCCTATTTTATCCATCACTTCCTCTTTTAGAACTTGAGGAAGTGGCTTACGCCAAACATGCAAAAGACTATAAGACAATACGTTGACGCGAACATCATTATATTCCATAACGGTGCCAGGTGTTTTGGGGGTTGCGTATTGCCAATCATCTAGATCTCCTTCTCTAGGTGGGCGATCTGCCCAATCTTTACCACCCCACAGAATCCCCTGCCAGGCACTATTTTGTTGTAATAAATGTCGCCAAGTAATTTGAGAATTATGCTGTCCATCAAACGTCCCATCCCAAAGATAATTTTTTACAGGATCATCGACATTGGCAATAAGGTTTTTGTCTATAGCAAGTCCAGCCATGGTGGATAAAAAACTTTTGGTAACAGAAAACGTCATATCTACACGCTTTGTATCGCCCCATTGCGCCACGACTTTTCCGTTTTTTAAAATCATACCCGCGAGACCACCCCGTTTTTTTGTAGGCCCTAAAATTTCGTGAAAGGGTTCGCGCTTAAACCCTTCCAAAATAGCAATTCGCAAATCTCTAGAGCCTGAGTATTCGTTCGCTTTCGCGAAAGCGATCACATCAGCAAGCCCATTTGTATCAATTTCTGCTTCTTTGGCTGTGATCTCCGTCCATGCTGCATTACGCTCTGGAAAATAATACGCTTGTGCCGTTGCTTGAAAGCTCGTAAGACCTATTATAAAAAGTATACTAAGTGTTTTCATAGACATTAAATGTACTATATTCCTTTTTATAATAGAAAAAGCAGTCACCTTAAATAACTAAATTATTATATGTCAAAAGTAGACTTTGATATATTTTTAGGTAGAAATATGTGAAATGTATAGGTCTGATACTCTTACTTTATAAATTTTTAAAAAAATGACCTTGTTCAACAAAAAGAGATAGTATGTATCTTGTTTTTTTATATCTTCATCCTATGAATAATTCATTATTTGATGCAATACGTTCTGCAGACTTAGAAACGGTCTCAAAAATATTGAATGCGCATCCAGAACTTGTTGACATAAAAGATCCCAGAGGATCAACACCTTTGTTACTGGCAACTTATTACGGACATAAAGATATTTCTAATGCTATTTTAGAACATCATCCTAACGTAAATGCACAGGATGGATCTGGTAATACTCCTTTGATGGGTGTTTGTTTTAAAGGATATCCCGAGATTGCAAAACTTTTGATAGATGCAGGTGCAGATGTAAATGCTGTCAACTTTAATAAAGCGACAGCACTTATTTATGCGGCAACCTTTGCGCAGTCAGAAATAGCAAAACTCTTAATCGAAAAAGGCGCAGACAAAAATCATAAAGACGAGCGCGGGCACACTGCTTATGACCATGCTAAAATGCAAGGTGTAACTTCTCTTATGAAGATTTTGTCATAAGATATTTCTGTTTGTAGAAGCACGTTTAATACGTGATATCAAAAATCCCTTCTGTAACATTAAAAGAAGGGTCTCCTTCTATGAGCGGCTTTGTTGTAAAATAAAAAGTACCTTTAATATTTTTTCTTGTCGTATTGTGAGACGTTATCGTTAGGGCACCGCTTTTTGCAAACCCAGACTGCTCATCGTTTTCTTGATACTTCCCTTGAACCTTTAGAAAATCGTATGTTCCTGATGCAATGTCTTTGGGAAGAAATAATTGTATGTCTTCTCCTGTACCCATAGCTCCCGTGAGTAGTAGTGTATTTAAATTAGGAGGAATAAATCCAGAAACGTGAACGGCATCATAAGGCTTTCCGTTGATTTTAGCTTTTAAAGTATTTGTTAGGGTCTGTGAGGATTTTTGTTTTGTTTCTTGTTGACCACAACTACTCATCATAAGTATAGGGAGTATGAATAAAAAGAGGATGCCGGAAAACTTTATAATTTTCATAATTTAATTCTTTTAAAATGGATACATATTTGTTTTGTTTAATGTTTGCGCCTAATACAAGGCGCAAACAAAACAAAAATGGGGAGTTTTAGTGAGAGAAGTATACTATCTGTTATAAGCATTATTTCTTGTAAAGAATAATATACTCAAAGAATCAAATAGTATAGTGAGAGATCCCCATTTGGATGTATGGCTAATTTATTTTTATAATTGAATGATTTCTACACGTCTGTTTTGAGCTTTAGCCGTGGGTGTATTTTCGTTAGAAAGAGGTTCGGATGCTCCTTTACCGATGGTTTGAAGTTTTGACGTATCAACGCCAAACTCCTTTTTTAATATTTTTTGTACAGCAATAGCTCTATTTTCTGACAAAGGGACATTGACATCATCACTTCCATCATTATCTGTGTGTCCTACAATTTTGTAGGATTTGCTTGGATTTGCTTTCATGACTTCGGCAATCTGCTTTAAAGTAGCATACGAAGATGCTTTGATACTTTCAGACCCGCTATCAAAGGTAATTCCGTGGGCTTGATAGCTTCCGTTTTCAAAAAGCCTATCCGCGGTATGAACTCCTGTAGCAAATTTGATGTTACTCATATAGTAATGTTGATCTTCTGGGGTAATGCCTGTTTCAAAACGTAGCGTTTTAAATACAACTTCGTCTTCTTTAGCTCTTGGAATATCAAGCACTTTATCTTCATTCACATAGACTTTCATCCGTGTTCCTTTTTTTAAGATGGAGATATGATTTATTACTTTAGCAGTTCCTTGTTTTGAGAATTCTTTTGGCGCGCTTTTCCCTTGAAGATTTAATGCTTTGTTAGGTGTCTTCTTATCTAAATAAACGCCACGCCCAGACCCGTCAGCGACAGATACTGTGACTTTGGTCACATGCTTTCCTACATTTTGCTTTCCTAAATATTGATTAGGATCTTCCAGATCAGAGAGTACAACGTTTAGATATCTTTTAAAACCCCAAGCGTCAGGATTAAAATCATAGATGACATCAAATTCTAATGTGAAATCTTCTGGGATATCTGTGGGAATTTCAGAAAACACGTATATACCATATCCTTGACCGATACGCATCCAGTTGCCAGGAATAGTAGTAAGAGATACCACTTCTGCGCTTAGGTTGGTATTCCATTTTTGAGGTAAATCTCCTATTTGATCGGTAGAAAAATCTTCATAAGCAATTAATTTTTCTCCTGGGATAAAGTCATATTTGGAATAGGCTTCAAAACTTTCTTCTGCAACGTCTAGGGTAGCATCTTCATCTTGAGTGGTTGTCTCTGTATCTGAAGATTGTTTGTTTTTTTTCTTTCTCTTCTTTTTTTTCTTTTCTTCTTTTTCTCCATCAAAAACGTCGTCCAGTTCCTTATCTACTTGTTCATCTACTTTTTGTTCGACTTTTTTCTCTAGTTTTCTTTTTATTTTTTTTAAAAGCTGTGCCTCTGCGTGTGTACTACAAAATAGAGCGAGTATCACGATTAATAAAGATGTACGTTTCATAATGTGTTGTTGTTGATTTCACATCTTTATGCAAGGAATTTAAAAAGGTTAACACAGTGTCAAAAAAAAAAATTATTTTAGACTTCCTGTTAACTTTATAGCATCTATTTACATAAATGAAAAACGAACCTTCTATCACAACACTTAGAACTGGAGATTCAGTAGCTTATCAAGTGATTTATGAAGGAAATAGAGATGCTTTTATTGCTTTTGCGAGTAAATATGATCTGGATCAAGACGCTATTTTGGATGTCTATCAAGAAAGCATGATCGCATTGTATGAAAATATTATGAAAGGCAATGTAAAAGAATTTAGTAGTAGTATAAAAACCTATCTCTTTGGGATAGGTAAATTTAAACTCTATGAACAGTTAAGAGCTCAGAAAAAGCTAGTACTTGTCGATGATTTTCAGGATCAGGAAGTACTTATAGATGTAGAAACGACTAAGCTCACAGAGCAACAAAAAGCATTAAGAAAACATTTTCAAAAATTAGGCGAGCGTTGTCGTAATATATTAGAACTATTTTATTTACAAGGATTTAAAATTAAAGAAATCATGACTGTTGCCAATTACGAAAATGAAAATACAGTCAAAGCACAAAAGTCACGTTGCCTTAAACAACTTAAAACAATGATGAACCCCCAAAAGAATGGATAAGGATACACTTATACATAAATATTTCCATCAGGCACTAAGTGACCAAGAGCGTGTCGAGTTGAACCACCTATTGGAAAACGATACTGAGTTTAAAGCGACTTTTGAACTTGAGAAAGATCTTCATGCTGTACTTGTAGCCACTGGGAAAGAGGACTTAAAACAACAGTTTGTTGATTTTGAAAATCAAGAAAGTCAACCACAGGAAACATCTTCTCCTTCCTTTTTACGATATGCGATTGCTGCATGCATCATTATAGGGCTCAGTCTGTATGGGTCTAAATTCTTTATAAACACCACAAGTGCTGATGATCTTTTTGCACAAAATTTTGAAGTCTATCGTAATATTGTACAACCTATAGAGAGAGGTACAGGACTAGAAACTCCTGAAGAAGAAGCCTTTTTCAAATATGAAACAAAAGAATATCAATCGGCGATAGAAGGATTTCAAGCTGAGTTTTCAAAAACAGAAAAACCCTATTATTTATTTTATACAGCAAATGCATATTTGGCGTTGAGAGATACAAAAAAAGCGATTCCATTGCTTGAAAAGCATCAGACTTTTAAAGATGATTTTTATGAAAAATCACGATGGTATCTCGCGTTGGCATACCTAAAGGACAAGAATAAGAAAAGCATTCCACTCTTAGAAGAGATCAGTGCGAGTGAGGGATATCATCATAAGGAAGCTAAAGTACTTTTAAAAGCTATTCGTTAAGTTTTGTTCGCTTTCGCGAAAGCGTATACAACACCCCTAAAAGCAAGACTCCACCTAGTATATACCACCAGAAATACGATTTTTGTACAATAGGGGAGGTGTTGCCACTCAATACAAATCCTGCCCAATAATAGGGATGTCTTAACGCCTTATCAGATGTATTGTTGAGGTATGCTAAATTTGATTTTCTAAGCGCAATCTGCTTTTTATCACCTTCTTTTAAATGGGTATAAAATGATTTCATGATCTCCTTTGTCGATTGATCGTTTACATTCCATAAACTCGTCAGCGTACTATTGGTGCCAGCATAGGTAAATGCTCTGGAGAGACTTTGAAGGTCTTCACCTTCTTTTAATATACCAGTTCCCGTATTACAAGCGCTCAACACCGCGAGTTGCGCTGGGATATTATAGGTGTAAAGCTCATCAAATAAGAGCCGTTGGTTTTTAGAAAAAATAAGACTTGATTGCTCGGAGTCTTTAGATGCAGAAAGGGCGTGCATAGCTAGATGCAGAATATCATATTTTTCTTTTTGCTGTATGAAATTTTCTTTCGAAGCTTCTGTACCCGTGTATAAATCACCATTAAAAATAGCGTTGATCTCCTTACTTTCTTCCTGTGCAAAAGGAAGTTCGTAAAACCCACTTCGTTGCAGCGCCATCAAGTCACTAGGCATATTTTCATTTTGAGCATAAATAGGTGCAAAAACACCTAAACGTTTTCCGTTACTTTTCAACTCTTTTTGTACTCCTAAAAGCGGTAGTGAAAAAGCCGTGGAGACAGCATTCGATTCAATTAAGAAATTACCTTCTGGGTTAATGAGTGCCGCAAAAGGGACATAGCTCAGTTCGTTTTGAGTGATAAAGGTGAGTTCTTTTTTTGAGACATTTTCTAGACCCTCTAAGAAAGGGGCTACGAGTCGTGTGTATAAATCGGCAAACGTTTGTTCATAAGGAGCTGTTCTATCAAATATGATAGCTCGTTGTGCATCAATAAGCGTATTGAGTTGCTCTCGATCTCCAAGAGGTACGATTTTAAGATTGTCTTTTTGAATACGAATTCCAAAAATGCTTTTTTCTCCTATGACATATCGTATAATACATTGATCTTCTGAGAGCGTATTTTGAAATGCAGTTAGTGACCATTGCTCTGAAGCAATAGTTGCTTTCTTATCTTGTAACCGTTGGATCACTGTTTTAATACTATCTGAGGTTGCTTGAAGTGCAGTCAGATTTTCAGAGGCATCTGTAATCGCTTTTGATGTAATCGCATCTATTTTTATATCGACAATGTCTTTTAGGATATCAAGATTTTCGGGTATTTCTACATATATATTTCGCTTTCTATTAAAAGTTGCTGTAAGATGTTGTGATACGTTGTTTTCTATAAGGTTGACCAACTGAGAGGTATCTTCAAATAAGGCTTGATGGTCTAATACGTTTTGATTGATTTGAAAGATGTATTGCTCTAGGTTTGCATTAAATAATCCATCTTTATACAACTGATTAAATTTTTGAGCTGCGATGTATGAAAGATCTGCTTTTCTGTATAGGTAAAGAGAATCTTTAGTAGATAAATAGAGTTGGTCATAACCGTCTGCAATGGTTAGCATAGCATTGATCGTCATTGCTGAATTTTCTTTTTCAAAGGAAGCGATAGAAAGTCGTTTCTTATCTATGTTGCTACTATCTTTCATCAACTTTACAACAGCTTCTTGTAGATGTGTTATAAAGGATGTTTTGTCACCTGCTTTAAATGCAGCCTGTGCTCTTAGGTTTTTAACTCTTGCCTGAAATGTTTTAAAATAAGAAGCGCCTTCAATGGCTATGTCTTCAAATTCGGTATTCATTAGATCATATTGCTCAGCGTTAAAATACACTCTACCCAGCATAAACTTAGCCACACTATAATTATGGATACAATCATAGCGTTTCATTTCTTCGGTAAATTCCTTGAGATATTTCTTATTTTCTTCTGATGTCCAGACAATCTCCATTTTTAAAACAGCCAAGGAATAAGGTTCTAAAAAATCACATCTAGGATTAATCATTGTTTCTTTAATGCTTTGCATTTTTTGAAAAATGGTCAATGCATTATCAATATCACCCGTATGGGCATAATACCTTAAAAAAGGAAGGTAAAAATAAAGTCGTGTTGAGCTTTTTGCAAGCTCCCTTTCATGTGGATCAAAAGTGTGTCCTAACAACGTAGAGCCTAACCAGTCCTCTTTTTTGCTCTCTAGCGTTTTTAATGTTTTAAGTGCAGCATCGTAATCGCCATAGAGTAAGAGTTCATTTACATAGTTTCCTAATTTGTGGATAATAGGATAGGGATCTTTGACATCACTATTCAATCCAAAAACAATCCCTTTTTTATAGTACTTTAAAGATTTGTTTAAAATATCTTGATCGCTATAATTAGAGCCTATCCAGTTGTAATGTTCAGAGATTAATGAAGAGTCTACTGCTGTTCCCTGTTGCATAAGCTCTATGCCTAATGCATTGTAATAAGAGGATGCTTTGTAATTTCTTGAATAATTATAAAGGAATCCTAGATCAGAATAAATCGATTGGGTGGTGCTAGCAGATGCGTTTTTTAATTTTAAAAAGGTGACATATTCTTTACAAATAACTAGGCAAAAATCAACACCTTTACTTGGAAAAGCCGTCACATAATAATTACCCACAGAGGAACTTAAGTAGTTCAAGGAATAGTCATTAGCTGGAGTAACTTCTTTGTTTTTCCATACGGAATCTAAATACGTCAGCCCTTTTTCGACTTCATTATTTTGTATAGCGAGTGACCCTTGCGTTGACCAATATCTTAGTCTGTTAAACGCATATAAAGAATCTTTCTCGGAAGATTGTTGTAGAACATCTTTTCTAATTTTTAAGGCTTCCTCGTTTTTAAATTCTTTAAACTGCAAAGAGTCTGCAATCCTAGATAAAGATTCCGTTTGTTGGGCATATATAAAAGGAATACTAAGAATAAGAAAACTTAAAGTAAGTATTAATTTTCTTTTCATTGGTCTAACAGTTAGCTGCGAACTAAAGATACTTAAATTTTATAATCTCTAAAGTTTTCTACCCATTGGGTACAGCCATGACGATACATCGCTTCTTTGTTCTTTAGTCCAACACCCAAAAAGTCAATGTTTAGTTCTTGTGCGGCTTTTAAGTCCCACAACCCATCTCCGACAGCAACTATTTTTTTGAAATCTTGATTGTAAAAATTCTTAGATTTTTCAATAGCTTCTTGTACAAAACCTACTCTAGAAATGCTCGTTATGGAAGTTGCCAACACTTCTGAAACTAAAGGGATATTAGCATCTTTCATTTTGATTGCGGTTGCTTTAGGAAAAGCACCTGTGCCATAGGCAAATGGGATTTCAGATTTTTGAAAATGTAACAAAAGGTCTCTAGCACCAGGAATTTCGATAACAGGATCGTGCTTTTGAAGTTCCGTTTCTAATAATGTGTCAAGTTCAAATCGAAGCGAATCTGGTGCTTTCTTTCCAAAATTACGCTCATAATTATACTCCAAAGCATATCGATCTGTGTGGTGTAGGTAATTATCATAATCTGTATCGATGTCTTTCAAGCCAATATCCTCCAGTACTTTAGTGATTACCTTTAGATAGGTAGGAATACTATCGGTAAGAGTACCATCTATATCAAAAACATATAAGGTATCAGTTTTATTCATGTAAATTATCTTTTTGAGTTTTAGGGTACCACTCTTCAAAAATACTAAATATAGCACTTTGGTAATGTGTAAAATGAGCACGAATATTATATAGTATCTAAATCTCTAACTGATGAATAATCATCTTAATATTGCAATATCACGTTAATATAATTTATATAAAATTAATTTTAAACTTCTTGTATCTTTGATCGTATGAAAGAAAATCTTCACATTGCTATTATTCAGACCCATCTTGTCTGGGAAAATGCGACAGCAAATCGCGCCAACTTAGATATCTTATTAGAGCAAGTATCGGATGAGGTTCACATTGTTATTTTACCAGAAATGTTTACGACGGGATTTAGTATGAATCCTGAGCCACTTGCTGAGTCTATGAATGGGCACACAGTAGTGTGGTTAAAAAAATGGGCGCAACAAAAAAACACAGCCATTTGTGGAAGTATCATCATTACCGAAAATCAAAAGTATTACAATCGATTTTTGTTTGTGAAACCTAATGGAGAGATAGATTGTTATGATAAGCGTCATCGCTTTATGATGGCTGGAGAAGGAGAATTATATACAGCTGGAGAACATCCAGTACTCATAGAATATAAAGGATGGAAGTTGTTCCCACAAATATGTTATGATTTACGTTTTCCAGTTTTTGCTAGGAATACGGTAGATTATGATGTAGTCATATACGTAGCCAATTGGCCAAAACCTCGTGTAGCTGCTTGGGATGCTTTACTCAAAGCAAGAGCAATAGAAAATATGAGTTATGCCATAGGTGTCAATCGTATAGGATTAGATGGTAATGGGCTAGAATATGTAGGTCATTCTGGGATATACAATGTGCTTGGGGATGAGATCGCTTTCGCGAAAGCGGAAGAAAAAATAATCACAGCTACCTTATCAAAAGAACACATCACAACAACAAGACAGAAGTTGCCTTTTCTTGACGACAGAGATTTATTTACGCTTGGGTAGATTAATTTTTTTGTTAAATACTTGATGGAGGTACTATTGGTATTTTTATTTTCAATGAATCTTACTATATTCATCTCATTAAAAATCAATTATTATATACTATAAAGGCTATGAAAAATTTAATCTCTTTAGGTAGATACCTAACAAACAAAGAAAAGAAATTAATAAATGGAGGTGATTCTCTGCGTAATGAAAATTTTGACATAGAGAATAGGAGTACACGCTCAGGAGCTCCAGGAGCTGGGACCAATATAAGAATTAGAGGTATAGGGAGTCCCTGTTGTTGATAATGAAGTAATCAACTCTCTTTTTAAAGATTGAGATAATTGACACTTATTTAATCTTTAAGTTCAAGCGCCTTTATAAGAGACCAACTCGCATTTACTTCAATGTCTTCTCCAAAATGAATGACTTTTTCTGGCTGTCTTTTTTCGAGATAGTTTCCTGTATCATATACCTTATTGCCATTTTTATCTTCTATGATTTGGATAAGATAGGTAGCAGGTTTTAAGGTGTTAAAGTCAAATACTGTCTCACTTGTTGTATATCGTTCTTGTATTACTTCTCCTTTCAAATCAGTAAGTTGAATAATATAAGGAAAGTTTTTTGCATTCGTTAAAGTGAATCTGATATTGCCATAATCAGATAGCTCTTTTGTATTTGTTGTAAATGATAGTGAATCATTTATAGCTCCAAAAAAATCTGTCATCGCACCAGGTAATGCTGTAATAGTATATTTGGATTTTTCTTCGGTTTTAAAGGTTAAAGAGATATTTGTATTTCTTTCAGATAAAAGGAGTGTGTAGTCGATAGGAATAGAATCTTTAACCACACGAATAAGGCTATCTTTTATAGTCTCTAAAGGAATATTACTTTTTATTTCAAAAGGTGTATTAAGCACCATCGTTCTTCCAGTTTTTGAAGTAAAACGTAAAGAATCTGCTTTAGGTGTCCGTAGTTTTGCCACTAGGGTATCTATATATCTAGGACCTTTTACTTTAAAAACAAGAGAGTCTATTTCTGGCTTAGGATCAAACCAATAGTATAAGGTATCCGTATTGGTTTTTCGAGAAATCGTAGATCTAAAATCTGGAATGGTCTCTGTAAGTAAGTCAATAGAAATACTGTCTACAGGGCCTGAAATGCCAAACGTTATTCTATTAGATCCTGAGTGTCTAGGACGAGATGATTTAGTTTCTAGAACTTCTTTAAATAGTTTTAGCGTATAACTACTATCACTTGGGACAGTTATAAATTGCTTTAAAAAAGCAATTTTGTCTTTATTAGGTTGAAAGGTGAAATTTGCATCTTCGTCCTTCATCGCTATAAGCATATACTCGCCTTCTTTTATATTTCCTATTTCAAAGGAAGTAAGACTATCTAATGTGTTTGTTACATATCTTGGACGCTCATTGTAAATGATAGAATCTGTAAACGTACTATCTACTGTATATAGCATGACCGACACAAAATTATCGGGCTTACTTTTTAGCTCGTCTATAATGACTCCTTTGACCGTGAGACTATCTATATAATCTCCTGTGGAAAACACATATTTGAAATAAGAAAATGGATTGCTTTCATTGTTATCTACAATACTTTGTCCAAAATTAAATACATAAGTCGTATTAGGTTCTAGAGTGTCTTTAATTTCAATATTCACATATTTAGACGCAGACCCTTGAGGAGAAATAACACTATTTTCAAGAGGTGGAGAGATAATCAGTTGTTTTTGATAGTCTTTAAGCTTGATATATTCATCAAAATAAATACGAATTCGATTCCCTTCAAAATTGGTAGTATAGTTAGGTGGCTCAGATTTAATAAATACAGGAGGGATACTGTCTTTTAGACCTCCAGTAGGAGAACCTCTCTTTGCACAATTCACCAAAGTAAGCGACATAAACGCGATTACTCCAAGATAATAAAGGCACTTTTTTATTTTCAAAATGTATATAGATGTCGTATTCATGAATGTAGCAAAGAAACAACTAATTTTTAGCCAAACGAAATACTTATTAGTGAAACCTAATGTTGAGAAGTCTGTAAGACGCACTCAACATTGTGAGTTGAACTAATCCCGCTTTTCAGCGGGTTTTCTTAATCGTATTTTAACTCTGTATTTAATCATTTATTGCGCTATTGCCATCGTTGCGATACTTAACTTTATTTTAGGGATTTTAAGCAATTGTAAGGCACATGCTTCTAGTGTAGCGCCTGTCGTAAGAATATCATCTACGAGTAGAATATGTTTTCCTGCAAGCGTTTGGTTTTCGGTAATTGAAAACGCATCCAATATTTCATCACTTCGAGAAAAACGACCTTTGAAAACTTGTGTTTTTGTGTTTTTTGATTTGATTAAAACATGACCGACATGACTGGCTTCCAAATGTTTTGACAATGCAATCGCAAATCCAGTGACTTGATTATATCCGCGTTTTTTTCTTTTTTTTGGATGTATAGGCACAGGGATTACCACATCTATATTCTGATAGGCAGGTAATTGAGCTAGTTCTTGCCCTAGCCAATCACCCAAAAAAGCACTAATTTCTTCTTGACCTCTGTATTTGAGATTATGTAACAGCGCTTGGACAGGACCTTTCTTTTCAAAATAAAACAATGCCGTAGCCTGCTCTAGTAAAATACGACCATAAAATACTTTTTGAATAAGCGCATCGTTATACACATGAGATTGAGTAAGTGGTAAGTGATGCCTGCAACGTGTACAAATCATATATTCTGATGCCTGTAAGCTTTCAGAACATCCGTGGCAAGCTTTTGGAAATAAAAAATAGCGGAGTGATTGCAACATGCATTTGTTATTTTTTTTCTAATTTAACCCCTTTTCAAAGAATATAAAATTTCTATGAGTACTAAAAGTACTAAAAACACACTTCTTTTACTGACCATACTGCTTTGTGTAGTTGTTCTAGGCTTAGGCGCATACACCGTAAAGTTTTATGGTGAGGTGCAAGAAAACGAATCTCAACTTAAAGAAGAAAAAGCATTTATTGAACAAGAACTCAAGGAAGAAATAAAAAGATATAACGAAGTATTATCTGAAAAAAACATCCTAGAAAATGAGCTCTCTGATGCAAAAGAACACTTAGAAGATTTACAAAAACGCTTAGATAGCAATAAGATCACACAATCTATTGTAAGAGCGTATCGAATAGAACTTACGAAGGTACGTCGTGAGAGAGAACTATTATTTAAACAAAATGATAGTCTTCTTAATGAAACAGAACGACTGGCAAAGCTCCAAGCAGAAACACAAGATGCTCTGGAAAAGGCGACAAAAGCACAAAGCACCCTAGAAAACGATAACAAAGCCCTTATTGAAAAAATAAATATAGGAGCTCAAATTACAGCGAGTAATCTCATTGTACGAGGCGTCATACAACGCAACAGCGGTAAGTTTTTAAATACCTCAAGAGCAAATCGAGCTAAAATGGTACGGATTTGTTATGAAGTAAATGAGAACAAACTAGCAAAAGCAGGTACCCTGAATTTCTTTGTACAAGTACTTAACGGTCAAGGAAAAATGATAGGTGTCCCCAGAGAAGAAAAACTTTCTAATGGCGAAAGTATTCGCTTTAACTCACGTACATCTATTCCCTACAGTAATAAGCCTTTTAATGTATGCGAACTTGTGCTGCCAGTGCAAACTTTTGAAGAAGGAACCTATACCGTTAATGTGTTTCATGAAGACAGACTTTTGCTAACTTCGCCACTTGTCTTAAAATAACAGCACTTCAATTTCTTCAAATTAAGTGGTATCCCTATTTTTGCGATCTTATTAGTTTCATAAACCTAGTTTTTTAGATGGATGTTAAGGATATATCCTTGATGATAAGAAAATAAGAAGATACTCAGGTAACGACTTGTAAAGGCATATACGCTTTCGCGAAAGCGTGTAAAGCAACAAAACAATAGAGCAACAGCACAAAGAAATACAAAATACATTATGGCTAAGCAAGAAGATCAATTCAAGAAAGTAATCTCTCACGCAAAAGAATACGGGTATATTTTTGGGAGTAGTGAGATTTATGACGGATTAAGTGCCGTATATGATTATGGACAGAATGGCGTGGAGCTCAAAAAAAATATCCGGGAGTACTGGTGGAAAAGTATGGTCAATATGCACCAAAATATCGTAGGTCTTGATGCCGCAATATTTATGCATCCTACCACTTGGAAAGCCTCTGGTCACGTAGATGCTTTCAGTGATCCTTTGATTGATAATAAAGATTCAAAAAAGCGATATAGAGCTGATGTTCTGGTAGAGGATTATGCAGAAAAACTAAACCAAAAGGCAGAAAAGGAAATTGCCAAAGCAGCCAAATGTTTTGGAGATTCCTTTGATCGTGCTCAATTTGAAGCGACCAATCCGCGTGTATTGGGATATAGAGAAAAAATGAAAGCAGCTACGGGTCGGTTAGCAAAATCTTTGGATGCAGACGATCTAGCCGATGTAAAAGCACTTATTGAAGAGTTAGAAATTGTATGTCCGGTTTCTGGTTCAAAAAATTGGACAGATGTACGTCAGTTCAATTTGATGTTTGGAACCAAGTTAGGGGCTTCGGCAGAAACAGCAACCGATTTGTATTTACGCCCAGAAACAGCTCAAGGAATTTTTGTGAATTTTTTGAATGTGCAAAAAACGGGGCGCATGAAAATTCCTTTTGGAATTGCGCAAACGGGAAAGGCTTTTAGAAATGAGATTGTTGCAAGACAATTTATCTTTCGTATGCGAGAATTTGAACAAATGGAAATGCAATTTTTTGTGCGCCCAGGAGAAGAAATGAAATGGTATGAGTACTGGAAAGAAACAAGATTAAACTGGCATACATCCTTAGGGCTTGGAGAAGAGAACTATCGTTTTCATGATCACGAAAAATTAGCACACTACGCAAACGCAGCGACAGATATTGAGTTTAATTTTCCATTTGGATTTAAAGAATTGGAAGGGATTCATTCCCGTACTGATTTTGACCTGAAAGCTCATGAAGAATTTTCGGGAAAGAAATTGCAATTTTTTGATCCAGAATTAAACGAAAGCTATGTGCCTTATGTGGTGGAGACTTCTATAGGTCTTGATCGTATGTTTTTGGCTGTTTTTTCAAATTCATTGCAAGAGGAGGAATTAGAAGATGGGAGCTCACGTGTAGTGCTTAAGTTACCAGCTATTTTGGCTCCAGTGAAAGTGGCGGTATTTCCATTAGTAAAAAAAGATGGATTACCAGAAATAGCAAAGAAGATTGTTGATGATTTGAAGTTTGATTTTAACGTGATCTACGACGAAAAAGATGCCGTAGGAAAGCGTTATAGACGTCAGGATGCTGCAGGAACTCCATTTTGCATTACAGTAGATCATGACACAATAAAGGATCAAACGGTAACGATCCGTCACCGTGACTCTATGAAACAAGAGCGAATTGCTATTCAGGACATTAACGCAATTATTGAGCAACAGGTAAGTTTTAAGAGTTGGATATCTTAGTTAAAATACTATGCATACATAGTTAAAGTGGGTATTTGTAAGTCTTTTTTAGTTGTTTTTAAAAAGAATTTAAGTAAATTTATGAACTTTTTAACAAAAACTTTATACTAATTAGACTTAAAAAACTACACACAATGAGTAAGTTCATGAAATTACTTGTAGTTGCATTATTAGCCTTTGGCTTTAGTGTTACTGCTCAAGAAAAGCACCAAGCTACAAGGCAAGGTACGATGGCTGCGCCGATACTAGTTCCTAGTATTGCAGACCAGATTAAAAATGGTACTGTAAAGTATGCAGACAACACACCTCAGTTAGGGCATGCAAAAGGAAAAACAAGTAGTACGGTTATACCAGGAAAAGGTTTTCCAAAAGGAGTTGATCCTTTATTAGATTTACAACGTAATGCTGTACAAAGACGCATGAGAGCGCCTAATCTTGTATTCACAGCAGATATTTCACAAGCAACACCTTCTGATCCAACAGGAGCGGTGGGAGTCAATCAATTTATGGGAGCTTGGAATAGTGCTTTTAGAATTTTTGATAAAAATGGTAACCCAGAATCAGCAGAACTTGCTTTGGGAACTATTTTTCCAGGAAACAATATTGGAGATCCAATTATCTTTTTTGATGCAGAGGCAGACAACGGAGCAGGAAACCCTAAAGGACGTTTTGTAATCACAGAATTTGATAACAACCCTAATGGATTTAATGTAGCAGTATCTACAGGTCCAGATGCAATGACTTCGGCTTGGAATGTATATACAACAGGATTCGGAACAGGTGCTTTTCCTGACTATACAAAATTTTCTGTATGGGGAGATTCTTATATAGTAACTGCAAACATAGGTGCTACAGAAAGAGTGTTTGCTGTTGAGCGTAACGAAATGTTACAAGGAAATCCAGCACAATTTGTAGGATTCCCTTTACCAGGGATCGCTACAAATGGTTTTTATAGCCCACAAGGATTTCATATTACAGATGACCAGCATCCACCAGCAGGTACACCAGCACCTATCATCTATATGCAAGACGATGCATGGGGAGGAGTTCCAGCAGGATTTGATCATTTACAGATTTGGGAAGCGACTATTGATTGGGCAAACCCAGCAAATCACTCTATAGTATCAGCTCAAGAAATTCCAACAACAGCATTTGTTTCTGTTTTTGATGGAGGAAGTTTTTCTAACAGACCACAACCAGGAGGGCCAGATCTTGATGTATTGCAAGCAACGGTAATGAATCAAGTTCAATATAGAAGATTTGGAACTCATAATTCTGTAGTACTTAATTTCGTAATTAATGCATTAGGTACAACAGGAGAATTAGCAGGGATAAGATGGTATGAATTAAGACAACCAACTGGTGACGATACAGAGGATTGGGTAATCTTTCAAGAAGGAACCTATACTGCTCCTGACGGAAGAGATGCGTATTCTGGAAGTATGGTTATGAATTCAGAGGGAGATATTGCATTGGCATATTCTTCATCATCTTCAACAGATCAGATTTCTATACGTTATACAGGACGTCAAAGTACTGACGCTATCAATATTATGACATCTGCAGAAGAGCTTATCGCTCAAAGTACAGCAGCAAATCCCTCTAATAGATTTGCAGATTATGTACAACTTACTGTGGATCCAGTAGATGATTCTTTTTGGCATATTGCAGAATATTTTGAACCTACACGTCGTGATGTAGTAGCAAACTTCGAGTTATTAGAGCCAATGGCAGATGATATTGGAGTTTCAAGTATTGATAGCCCAACAGGCGGTGTTCTTTCAAATGCTGAGCCTATTACCATTTCTATTAGAAACTTTGGAAACAATGATATTACTGATCCTATGGTTCAGTACTCTATAGATGGTACAGATGCTCCAGCAGAAATGTACTCAGGTACAATTACAGCAGGTACTACAGAGTCATTCACATTTGCTACGCTTGCAGATCTTGGAACAGATGGTCAAACCTACGAGATTGTGGCAACAACACTTCTTTCAGGAGATTCTAATACAGACAATGATTCTTCTACAGTAATGGTAACAAATTCTGTTGAATTATGTGAGCCAGTTTCTAACTGTGCTGGATTTGACGATGGTGTTACATTATTACAATTAGCAGATCAAGATATTGCTGTAAACTGTGGTCCTACTGGATACAGTGACGATCGTGATATCGTATTTACTTTTGATCCTGATGGACCTGATACTTTAGACGGTGTCTTACAGATGGGGTTTGCAGATTCTATTTTTGCGATTTGGATTGATGTAAATGATAATGGTATTTTTGAGGCAGGTGAGGTTGTAGCAACAGAACAAGTAGCTACTGCAAACTCTGATTTTGCTTTTAGTTTAGACTTATCAGCGTTTACGGTAGCAGAATTAGCAGGAGAGCACACAATGCGTGTACGTGGTGAAGATGAAAGTACTGCTGGAGATGTATTAGATCCATGTGGTGATTTAGCTTTTGGTAGAACAAATGATTATACTGCGTTCTTCGATGAATCATTAAGCGCTGCAGAAGAAGTATTTGAAGGATCGGATTTAGTGATTTCTACAACAGATAATAATCTTTTTGATATTAGCTTAACTACTGCTTTCGATGGTAGAACTGCTATTAGCGTATTTAACTTAGCTGGACAAAGATTGGCTTACAATAATCTTACCAGAGAAGGAAATCAGTTCAATTATAATCTTGATATGTCTTATGCAGCAGCAGGAGTATATATTGTACAGTTTGATGCTATTGATGGTGGAAGTCCAGTAACCGCAAAAATCTTAGTTAAGTAAGGATAACTTTCATAAAACTAATATGAAAATCCTCGTCTTCATAAAAGACGGGGATTTTTGTTTTTAATAATCTATACGTTTGTGTATCCCATAGATACTTTCTTAAAGTATTAATGAAATCTTAATATATATGATTTTTTTTTGATACTTTTAACATATATAAATCCTATTAAAACAATATATTATGATTAAAAAACTAAAAGTAGCAGCCATTGCGCTGCTGGCTATAGGCTTTCAAGCCACGGCTCAACAAGATGCCCAAGGAGGTAGCTTGAACTATGTTGGACAAACTGCATCTATGCGGATAGTCCCATCAATATCCTCTAGGTCATCATTAATCCCAGCACCTGACTGGAATGGTCAAGAACCTCAAGACGGCAGATATGTAAGAGGCGTAAAAGCTGACGTAGTTCCTGGAAAAGATCCTCAAACTGAAAATGATTATTTCTCACTTCACCCAGGAAAACTAGATAAGAAAATCAATTTAAATAGATCTCTAGAAAATGATTTCGTTGTAAACAATAATGTAGGATCTCCCTCAGACCCTGCACTGGCTGTAGGGCCAAATCACGTAGTAATTGTTTTTAATACAGGATTTATCATCTATGATAAGGACGGAAATGATCTTACAGGACCTTTAAACGTTAACAATATCTTCTCAAATGGAGGATGTTGTGATTTAACAGCTTCGTATGATAATGCTGCAGACAGATGGATACTTACTTATCTATTTGTAGGCGCTGGTATGGAACTTGCTGTTTCTGATGGTCCAGATCCAACAACTGCAAACTGGATGTTATACTCATTTCCGCAGGTATCTGATTATAACAAATTATCAGTATGGCGTGATGGATATTATATTACAGATAACGGTCCTAATGATGTTTGGGCTATAGATAGAGATGCAGCACTTGCTGGTGATCCAGCCGCAAGTATTCAAGGTTTTGTGGTTAATGGAATTTCATCTCCAGCGGGAGGGTTTACAAGTGCTCAAGTAGCAAATGTAACAGATGATAACTTACCTGCCACTGGGGGAGCTCCTCTTGTATATATGAGAGATGACGGTTTCCAAGGAGTTACAGAAGATGAGTACTGGTTATGGACAATTGACGTTGATTTTGATAACCCAGCAAATTCTGGAGTATCTGTACCAGAAGAATTTTCAGCAGAACCGTTTATTAATGTTTTTGATGGAGGAGGCTTTAGTAATCTTACACAACCAGGTGGAGGGATTGCTATTGATGCCCTTCAATCTACTATTATGAACCAAATGCAGTTCAGAAAATTTGCTGCCCACAACTCCATTATATTTAATTTTGTAGTAGATACAGACGCAACAGCTGGAGAGCTTGCAGGAATTCGTTGGGTTGAACTTCGTCAGTCTGGAGATGGAATGCCTTGGACGCTTTTTCAAGAAGGTACATATAATGCTCCTGACGGGAAACATGCTTGGATGGGTAGTATGGCAATGGATAACCAAGGAAACATAGGTATGGGATATTCTTCTATGGCTGGACCTACAACACCAAACCCTACAGCCAATAGAGTAGGGGCTTTCTATACAGGACGCTTTGCAAGTGACGATTCAGGAACCATGAGTATTGCTGAAGTTGAAATTGCTATCGGAACTCAAAATATCGGAGGACTGCGTTTTGGAGATTATGCAAAGTTAGATGTTGATCCAAATAACGATAAGGAGTTTTGGTTTATTACTGAATATGCAAACACAAATCACGTTGCAAAATTCCAAATACAATCAGACTTTAATAACGATATAGGCGTTGTAAGTATTGATACTCCAGTAGACGGGGATTTATCTGCTCCACAAGATGTAACGGTTACGATTTTTAACTTTGGATTGAATGATGCGTCTGGATTTGATATAACGTATGATATAGATGGAGGTACTCCAGTAACAGAACCATTCCCAGGAACTATAGCAAGTGCAACAAGTGAGCAATTTACATTTGCAACACAAGGAGATTTTTCTGTGGTAGGTCAAACCTATAGTGTATCAGCTTCTACCGTTTTTGGTGCAGACGAATTTGCAGATAACAATACAACAATAAGAGATGTAACCCATCTTAATCCTAATGATGTAGGCGCAACAAGTGTCACAGCACCTATTTCTGATGTATCACAAGTGACGATTGAGATCCAAAACTTTGGTACTTCAACGCAAACCTCTATTCCTGTATTCTATTCATTAAATGGAGGAGCACCTGTACAAGAAACGTATACAGGATCTATCGCATTTGGAGCAACAGATACCTATACATTTACAGCAACTGAAGATCTTTCAGCTTTAGGAGATTATGTATTTGTAGCGGGAACAGAACTTACTGGAGATTCTGATAATACAAACGATGATACAACAGCGACAATTACAAATAGTATTTGTGAACCAACGTCAAATTGTTCAGGATTTGATGATGGTGTCACTCAAATTGCCTTAGCAGATCAAGATATTACTGTAAATTGTGGTAGTTCTCCAGCAGGCTATAGTGATGATACTGATATTATATTCAATTTTGTACTTGACGAAAATCCATTTGAAGGGGTTTTACAGATGGGATTTGCTGCTTCTGTATTTGCCATTTGGATTGACTTTAATGATAATAATACTTTTGAAGCAGACGAATTAATAGCTAATGAATTTGTAGCACAGGCAAATACTGACTTCGGATTTACAGTAGACTTTTCTACGGTTGTTGCAGAGGTTACTCCTGGGATGCACAGAATGAGACTAAGAGGAGAAGACGAAAGTACGGCAGGAGATGTATTAGATCCTTGCGGTGATTTAGCATTTGGTAGAACCAACGATTATACAGCTAATATGAGTGGTACATTAGGAACAGCAGATGAGTTATTTGCTGCAACAGATTTGCAAGTACACTCTTTAGGAAATGATCAATTTGAAGTTATTTTTAACGATACGTCAAGTTTCTCTCAAAAACTTCCTATCACTATTTATAATACGTTGGGTCAAACATTAGCGTACTACACGGTTGATAATAATGGCGCTGGCTACACAAAAACTATAGATATGTCTTACGTGTCTAGTGGTGTTTATTTTGTAAAAGTAGGTACTGCCGATTTAAATAAAGTAAGAAGAATTATTGTAAAGTAATTTTTTGAAATCATATATGAAAAGGGAGTAAATGCATATTTGCTCCCTTTTTTAATTAAAAAACCTCTTGAGGTAGACTAAGCCTATTAAATAGATGTTGATCTGACGGGGTACGCTTTCGCGAAAGCGCATAAAAAAAGATTAACTCTTTTACAGAACTAATCCTTTTTTAAATTTTATTAGTGAAAGCCGTTTTTTAAAGTCTAAAAGACACATACAAAATAGGGAGTTAAATTCACCCCAGTTTTTCAGCAGAATTTATGATGAATACCTTTTGTTTAGAAAGCACAGTTACTTTTTGGCTTCTATCATTTCTTCTATAGATACAGGAGTTGCTTTGTTACAACGATTCATCATACGCAGTCCTCTGAATTTAAAGTAGACCGCCATCCCATCTTTTTTATAACTATCTTCTAAATTGATCGGATCATAAAATAAACCATCTTTTAGTTTGATTGTATATTCACAATCATCCTTCTCCTTTGAATAGACAATAGTGCCGCTTGTATATCCAGTCGGGTCAAACGCATCTTCGGTTACTTTTTCTTCTATGGTATCTTTTGTCACTTCTTTGGTGTTTTTGCAGGAAGTAACGCATAAGAATGCTGCAGTTCCTAATACTAGTAGTGTAGTTTTCATAATCATTAGGTTAGGTTTTAAAAATTAAAGGTCGTGAAAATTTTAGAATAAAGCTTTCAACTGAATATTCCCTGTATGTATGGTTCTAGAGTTTTCACTTTTTCTACCAAAATAAGAGATGTTTAAATCTAAAAATTTAGTCAATCTTTTTTGAGCAATCACATTCCAAGTAAAATTAGTACCTGGTTGTAATCCTTCTAGTATTTGATACGCAACAGGGCTAAAAGCACTGCCATCAAATTGATTGTCTATATAATTAAACTCTCCCATAAGTGATCCTTTTTCTCCATCTGCAATTGCAAAAGAAGTGCCAAAACTATTTTGCTGCAATGCTTCTAACCCTCCATTGGTGTTTTTCTTATCTTGATAGGTATAAAATAAAGAGACTCTAGAGGTCTTACTTATCAAATAAGATATCTTAGGATTTGCCGCAGCATTATCAACACTAAAATTACGAGACGGAAAATTTTCTGCAATACTTTTTGTAGTACCAGCTTCTGCTTTAAAATTGAAAAGCCAACTTTCTTTTATCTTATGCAGGAAGTTGATTTGATGACTCTCTAACTCATTATCTTGAAGCCCTGTAGACAGGAGATTTGTTGATTTATTAGAGATATAACTATAGGTGGTGGTATAGACTTGCTTCCCCCGATTAAACGTAAGTGCATTCCGGAAATTTAAACTTAAGCCTATTTCATTTTCATCTGCCGTAAAAGGATTGATAGTAAAGCGTTCTCCTTCACGTAAAGATCTTCTGTCTATACTATAGTTGGTTTGGTTATAAAAACGTGATAATAACTTCCAGAGACCCTTTGAGCCACTCCATTGTTGAGGATTTATAGTGAGTTGGCTGCTCAATTTGTTTTGATGTGTTTGTAAGAAAATCTGATTAGGCAGTAGGACTCGTATAAAATCTGCTTCATCTTGAAATTGCGATATCTCAAACTCTTCCAATTGCTGTATCCCGTCATTATTATAATCATTCCACGTATGTGTACCTTGACCTTCATCTACAGCAACAAACGTAAACTCTTGTTGCGGTTGTGTCCCGCTATTGGTTTCAAAAACAGTGTTGAGTCTCAAGATGTCCTTTGCAAAACGCTGATCGTATAGTAATCGAGAGTTTAAAGAATTTTGAGCTTCTATCGTAGGATCTTCAAAAGACAATGTTCTGTAGTTTACAAAAACAGAGAGGTTGGTCTTTTTGTTTTTTACTAATTGCGATTTTAAAAAATAAGTATTCGAAGTATTTACACGCCGAATTCTATTTGCTCGCAAACTATCATTAATGCGGTAGCGATATCCTGCCTCTACGTACACATTAGTGCTATCACCTACGCCTACAAACCCTTCATATAACTGAAATCGCTGACTATCAGGTGTGATAGAATCATTTGCTTTGGTTACTCGAATATTGTCTTCTGTATAAAATTTACCACCGATCCATGACTTCTTAAGATCATATACAGCGCTACTGTACAATTTAGAAAAGTCAGACGTTACATTCAGGTCATTTGTATTTAAGACACTTGCATTGATAGCACCTTTTATTTTTTTTGATTGAATCGTACTTATTAAAGAATGTCTAGTACCTGAATAAGACGTATTAAAATCTAAGTTTTCAAAACTATAAAGTACAGATCCAAACTTTCGATTTTGGTATTGTAACCCGGTTGTTAAAAAACTCTGATTTCCCACCAAGATAAGTCCGTTGCCATTGGTGTTTTGAAGCCCCGTATCTAGATTCCAGTCACGATTAAACTCTACATTGTATAACCCTTCTACATTCGTAAAATTTTCCTGTACATAATCCCATTTCCCAAAGACTTCAAGAGTAGCTATACTATCTTTTTTAAATACTTGCTGTTTTGCATCTAGATGGGTAGCAAACGCATTATTATCGTCATCATCTACTGGAGAAAATAGGTTGAGATCATTTCGACTTCCTGCAGCTTCAAAAGCAATAGTTGTTTTTTCAGAAGGTGCGTATGTACCGTTCACAATCGCCAGCTGTAATAAGGTAGGCGCAAAAAGTCTGATTTGAGGTTCAAACGATCCTTGCTTGACACCATCTATAGGTGGGACATATTCAAAGGTACGCCGTAAGGTATTGGTGGTACTAAGGATATAATCTCCCTGATTGGGACCTACATTACTAAAACGCACATTAAACAAGGTCTCTTCTGGGTCATTGCTAAACTCAAAAACCTCCACGCCACCCACGGTGATTTGCCGATACAATACTTTGTTTTCACTAAAGGTATCTGGCACAGCACTAGGCGCTATCATTTGGCTAGGATCATCGCCAGCATTTGCAAGAACTGCCACTTGATCTTCACTTAACGTCTGCTGTAGCGGCTGATTTTTAGCATCAGATTCTGAATATACCTGTGCATAAATTTTAAACGTATCGCTTTCGCGAAAGCTCCCTCCGCCATACGCTATAAAACGCGTAAAATTACGTTCGCTAAACTGATAATCTACCGTGATACGCATCTCGCTAGTAATAGGAAAAGTCGGATTAAACCGAATCTCTCCCGCATTATAATCAATGATATAATCTTTTGCTTCGCCACGTTCTAAGAGAATCCCATTTACATATACAGATTCACTTCCTGAGACAATCAAAACAAAGAGTTCCCCATTAGGTCCTGTAAGTTTATACGGACCTTGATTTCCTTCTTGTCCTGTAAACACACTGGTGTTAAAAACACCTCGTACTAACGCGCCTGTCGCAAAAAGATTGGTTTTAGAATCTTCGTCATGATTGAGATCTGCCTGTAAAGACAACCCTTGTATTTTTTTGGTAAACCTGCCGTAATAGGACTCGGTATCTTGGAGGTTAATATCGCCCGCACGAATGTTCCAAGAATCACTAAAAAGCTCTATAAAAATTTGATCAAACTCATCTAGATTTTGAGAAAACCCTCCTTCCTGACTAGGTATATTAGCATCTTGTATCGAAGCCCGTAAGGTCACCTTGTCACTTAACTTCCCGCTTAATTGCAAATCTAATTCAGAATTTACCGTACTATTTTGATTGCTACCTACAGTGACCCCACGTACAATGCTTCCGCTAGTGTTAAGCCCACTAAACGGAGTAAACACACGCTTTCTTTTCTGATTTCTTAGACTCGTCAATCGATCTAGATTTCCTGAATTTGTTACAATTCGTTTTGGATCAAACTGATAATATTTACGTGTCAAGAAGTCGGGATAAACTCGGTATGTAATTACTAAGGTGTCTGTGGGGATGGCTTCTTTCGCTTTAAGCGAAAGCAAACTATTGGCATAATCAATTGTATACTTTGTACTATCAAGAGGAACGCCTTCTCTGGTAGTGATTTTAAATAAAGAAGGATTGATAGGTACAGAATCTAGTTGCATAGTATCCCGTAAAGCGATTCTTTTGGTGCGTACCTCTTGCGCTACGAGTGTGGCTGAGCAGAAGAGGAATAACAAAAAGTAAAGATTACGCATGATTATTAGAACTCGCTTGGGCTAGAAATATTTTATAAGCATTGTAAATCAAAGGTAAACTTTATAGCCTTTTTAACTTCTTATGCTGGCTACTTTTATAATTTAGCATTTTATCCAAATTATGTAATAGATTTTCTAATGCATACTTTTGGCTTAACAGTTTTTACGAGACATGAAAATTATTTCTTACAATGTAAATGGCATTCGAGCTGCCCTAAAAAAAGGATTTGATACGTGGTTGCAAGCTACAAATCCAGATGTAGTATTACTTCAAGAAACCAAAGCGACTCAAGATCAAGTGGATGTGGCAGCTTTTGAAGCCTTAGGATATCACCATTATTGGTTTAGTGCCCAGAAAAAAGGATACAGTGGGGTTGCTATTTTGACCAAACAAAAACCGAATCATATTGAATATGGTACAGGCATCGAATCTATGGATTTTGAAGGTCGTAATATTCGAGTAGACTTTGACGACGTATCCGTCATGAGTTTGTATTTGCCTTCGGGTACCAACATAGCTCGGTTAGAACACAAGCTGGAATTTATGGATTTGTTTCAATCCTACATCAACGATCTCAAAAAAGAGTATCCCAACCTTGTCATAGGTGGGGATTACAATATCTGTCATGAAGCCATAGACATTCATGATCCCATACGTAATAAAAATACGAGTGGCTTTCTTCCCGTAGAAAGAGAATGGATTGGTAACTTTATAGAAAGCGGTTTTATAGATTCCTTTCGTCATTTGAATAAAGAACCCGACAATTATACGTGGTGGAGTTATAGAGCAAATGCGAGAGCAAACAATAAAGGATGGCGTATTGACTACAATATGGTGAGCGCTCCTTTAAAAGAGAACATTTCAAGAGCCATTATTTTAAAAGATGCCATGCATAGTGACCATTGTCCGCACATGGTTGAATTATCACTCCCTTAATCTAAAATAACTAACAAGAATAACCTAAAATTAAGAATACCCCATGATGAAGAAAGTCCTACTCCTATGCCTTGCAGGAATAATGTTAAGTTCTTGCGTTTCAAAAAAAGTATTTGAAGACCTTGAGTCAAAATATGCAAGACTTAGAAAAGAAAACCGAACGCTTTCTAGTGATCTCGCTTCCGCGAAAAAAGACCTAGCCAAAATGACGAGCGATTACGAGATTACCTCTGAAGAATTGAATGCAACAAAATCTGCGCTGGCGAATTATAAAGGTAAATACGAAAGTGCCGAAGCGCAGTTAGCCGCTTTGCAAGCCTCTTACGATGCACTCGAAGCAAATAGTAGTGCTAGTATTGCAGCAAATTCAAAAAAGAACAGAGAATTACTCGCAGAGTTAGAAGTAAAACAAGCCGCACTTGCAGCTAATAAAGAAGCACTAGAGGTAGAACGTAAACGATTAGAAAAATTACAAAAAGACCTAGCCGATAGGTCAAAACGTATTGATGAATTAGAAGCGGTAATCGCAGCCAAGGACGCCAACTTACGCAATCTAAAAGAAGCCATTTCCAAAGCGCTTACAGATTTTGAAGGCAAAGGACTTACCGTAGAGCAAAGAGATGGTAAAGTGTATGTGTCCTTAGAAAATAAATTACTGTTTGATAGTGGTAGCTGGACAGTGGGTGCCAACGGAAGAACAGCGGTACAACAGCTAGGAAATGTTTTGGGAGACAATCCAGACATTGCCGTTCTCATAGAAGGACATACGGATGATGTGCCTTATTCTGGTAGTGGAAACCTAAAAGGAAACTGGGACTTATCAGCAAAAAGAGCCACAGCGATTGTCAATATTCTAAGAGAAAATACAACAATAGATCCAAAAAATCTGACCGCTGCAGGACGTGGAGAATATGCGCCTGTCGCTCCAAATGATACGGCCGAAAACAAAGCAAAAAACAGACGTATTGAAGTGATTCTTACACCAAAACTAGATGAAGTAACCGCTTTATTACAGGATATAGATTAAGTAAAAGTAAAAAGAGGAGGATATCTAAAAACAAATCAAGTGTCACCCTGAGCCTGTCGAAGGGTTTTGATAATCAGAAGGTTAAAAACTTCGACAAGCTCAGTTGAACAAGTTAAAATACATTTTAGGCATCCTCTATAATTAAAAAAATACCCGTCTACACGGGCATTAAAAATGAAATATACCCATTTACCCAATACAGATATTAAAGTCTCAAAAATCTGCCTAGGCTCTATGACTTGGGGAGAACAAAACACCGAAGCCGAAGGTCATGCACAATTAGACTATGCCACAGCACAAGGTGTCAATTTTATTGACACTGCCGAGTTGTATAGCGTTCCTAATGCAAGGGCAGAAACCTATGGAAGTACAGAACGCATCATAGGAAGCTGGTTACAAAAAACTGGAAAACGTGATCAAGTCGTCATCGCTTCAAAAATTGCCGGACCTGCCGATTTTACAAAACATATTCGTACGGGAGGATTTGCAAAACACGAACTCGAAGATGCTGTTCATAAAAGCTTAGGGCGTCTTGGTACAGACTATATTGATTTATACCAATTACACTGGCCAGAGCGCAACACCAACTTTTTTGGACAACTAGGATATACCCATGATCCTGATGAAGCTTGGAAAGATAACTTTGCTCAAATCTTAGAAGATTTGGACAGCTTGATAAAAGCAGGAAAAATTAGACACATAGGACTTTCTAACGAATCTCCTTACGGATTGTCAAGATATTTGGAAGAGGCTCGTAAAGGAGCTCCTAAGATGATTACGGTGCAAAACCCATATAGTTTATTAAATAGAAAAGATGAGGTTGGACTTACAGAAATCATGCATAGGGAAGAGGTAGGGCTTTTGCCATACTCTCCCCTTGGTTTTGGACAATTAACAGGGAAGTATCTTGACGGATATCCACCCAATGCGAGAGTTACCTTATTTCCAAATTACAGTAGATACCATAGCGAGAACGGTTTTGCTGCTACTAGACGCTATAAAGAAATTGCAGACGCCCACGGATTAAGCCTTACACAAATGGCACTTGCTTTTGTAAATACGAGGCCTTTTGTAACGGCAAATATCATTGGCGCTACTTCTATAGAACAGCTTACTGAAAATATAGACAGTATCAACGTTCAACTGTCTGATGAAGTCTTAAAAGCAATTAATGAGGTACATGCAGAAATTCCAAATCCTGCGCCTTGATATCATATACACGCTTTCGCGAAAGCGTATGAAAAACAAAACCCACAACAGGATATATTATTCATGTTGTGGGTTTTTAATTTTCTAAAAAAAGTAAATCTTACCCAAACAAATGCCGAACAACATCGTGTACTTTGGCAACTTTAATGATGTTGATGGTGTAGTTGTGATCTGGGATTTTACAATATTTGGAAATAATAATTCCTTTAAATCCTAATTTTTCTGCTTCGTGAATGCGTTGCTCTACACGCGTCACAGGACGTACTTCTCCTGCAAGACCAATTTCTGCAGCAAGGCATAAGGATTTATCTATGGCAATATCTACATTACTAGAAAGCACTGCAGCGATAACGGCAAGATCAATCGCGGGATCATCTACAGAAATACCTCCTGTTACATTGAGGAATACATCTTTGGCGCCTAGTTTAAAACCTGCACGCTTTTCTAAAACAGCGAGTAGCATATTGAGGCGTTTTGCATTATATCCCGTAGCACTCCGTTGAGGTGTTCCATATACTGCGGAACTTACGAGGGCTTGTATTTCAATCATAAGAGGGCGTAAGCCTTCAAGAGTCGCAGCAATAGCCGTACCACTTAACTCTTCGTCATTTTTTGATATTAAGACTTCGCTAGGATTGGATACTTCACGTAAACCACTGCCTTGCATTTCGTAAATTCCTAACTCATTAGTGCTTCCAAAACGGTTTTTATGCGCTCTTAAAATACGGTATACATGGTTACGATCTCCTTCAAACTGTAGTACCGTATCTACCATGTGTTCTAAAATCTTGGGACCTGCAATATTTCCGTCTTTGGTGATATGTCCAATCAGGATAACAGGAGTAGCGGTCTCTTTGGCATATTTAATAAGTTCTGATGTGGTCTCGCGTATCTGTGAGATACTTCCAGGGCTACTTTCTATATGATTGGTGTGTAGTGTTTGTATAGAATCTATGATGACAATATCAGGTTGTATTTCTGCAATATGTCTAAAGATATGTTGGGTTTTTGTCTCCGCAAGGATATAGCATTGACCACTATCTGGATGAATCCGATCTGCTCGCATTTTGATTTGCTGCTGACTTTCCTCTCCTGAGACATAAAGGGTTTTGTAAGGGAGATTTAAGGATATTTGTAGGCAGAGTGTACTTTTTCCGATTCCAGGTTCTCCTCCTAATAAGGTTAATGATCCAGGCACAAGACCTCCACCAAGCACTCGGTTGAGTTCGCCATTTTTGGTATCAAGTCTGATTTCAGCAGACGTGGTGATCTCGTTTATTTTTAAAGGTTTGTTGGTGCGAGTATTCGCTTTCGCGAAAGCGGTATCCTGTTTCCAGTCCTTTGTCTCTGCTTTTTGAATCACTTCTTCAACAATGGTATTCCACTGTTTACAGGCATGACATTGTCCTTGCCATTTGGCATGCTGGGTACCGCAATTTTGACAGAAGAAGGTGGTTTTTGTTTTTGCCATTGATGAGTTTTGCTTTGCTAAAATACTCGTAAATAATCCTCGGAGCAAGCTTAAGAAGTATTCAACAGAATGTTTTTTAAATTTTTGGAGTTAGCTTCAAGGTATCAAATCCCAATCTTAAATAGAAACAAGCTTCAAACCCTTATAAAAACAGTGCTTCATTACTAAAAAATAGGTAAAAATACGGGTTTTTTAATAGTACGAACACTCTATATTTGCACTGTCAGAAACAATATGTGTTTTGACAGAATATTTGATTGGGGGATTGAATATTACATAAAGAGCAGTTACTTAGTAACTGCTCTTTCTAGTTGTATGGTATAGGAATAAATAGGGTTTGATTATTTAATACCCAAAATCTGCTTTAATTTGATCTGCTTTATCAAGCATTAAATCTTTGGTTAAGAAAGAAATTTCTTCTAGTAAAAAGGCATTTTGATACGTTCGCATCGCTTTTTTTGGTTCTCCTGATTTTTCCAAAGAGAGCGCAATATAATAATTACCTAGCATCGTGTCTGGATATTGCTTTCTGGCAAGTTGACCAAGTTGCTCCATATCCTCCCAATTAGATTTTTTTTCTAGTGCTTTGCCGACCGCAACAATATCATTAACGCGTATAGGGTCGTCTAGTCCAAAAAGCTGTTTTACCGTCGTGTACTTATCAATAAGATAGGTGTACGGAGAACCGTCTAATTTAAGTAATACTTCTTTGTATTCTTTTTTGCTAATGGGGCGATATATAGAAAATATTTGTTCAATAGCCTTAGGGATCGCTCTCCCTACCAAAGAGTAATGAGTGGCTCCTTCAAAATTGTCATAATAATACTTTAGGTTGGTATTTGAAACAAGGTTTATTTGACTATTTAGAGGCTCTATGGTTTCGCGTAGGACGCTAATATCTTCTGTAGCAGTGGCTAGATAGTAAAATATTTTTTGTTCTGTCGCGCCTAGTCTTGCCACAAGACGTGTTTCCATTTCTGGAGCCAAATCAGGGCTTAGTGATATATATCCTTGAAAAAGTGCAGGGCTCTTCATAAGGTAATAGTTCATAAAATTGGCAGTAAGATCATGACCTACCACCAGTCTAAACTGATTGGTACGATACTTTTCGTCAAGCCAAGGCATTAATTCCAAACCTATAAATTCAAAAAAGGCAGCGCCTCCATCTACAGGCAAATAACTTACATCATCATAGTAGGTGTCTTGATCTCTGGTATTTACTTGGTTGATGCCTACAACAATAGTTTCTGGCATTTCTTCCCAATAGCTGTAGTAATCTACATTACCCGCTACGGGTTCAAATAAGTAGTCTCCATCTAAGACAATAATAACCGGATAGGTCTTTTCTAGATTAGATTCATAATTACGCGGTAACTGTATCTTGAGTTGGCGTTTTCCATCTAGTTTTATAGAGGAGATTTCTTCATATTGTGTTTGTGCAATACTTGCAAATGAGAGGTATACACATAAAAGTGAGAAAATAATGGATTTCATTAGGGCTGTTTTTTATTATGTGCTCTAAAATACAAAATTTTATCTGCGACGTATCACAAATACATAAAGAGCAAAGAGACCGCCTACAATAATATTAAAAATAGTTTGGGTCCCCCAGATGATAGAGCCAAAAGCGTTCCCATCTGACTCGGCATATCCAAAAAAAGTAAAAATGGCGACCATAGCGATAGGGTAGGCTCCCATGCCTGCATTTGTGGCGCTCATTGCAAAAGCGCCTACGACAAAAGCAGCAAGTGTGACACCTATAGAAACTCCTTGTAATCCTGGCACTGTGAGGGTCACAATCCAGAACATAGCGATGTACATAGACCAAATAAACAAGGTATGAAAGATGAAAGCTGCATTTTTCTTCATCGACAAAATACTTTTGACGCCTTCTAAGATGCCTAAACCAAATGCACGAATTTTAACAATAAATGAATGTGATGAATTTTTAAGGATACGTAGACCTATAATTCCTATGACTAAAAGCACCGCAAGCCCTACAATAGAAGGAATAGGATTTGCTTCTCTTTTAAAATAATCAATAAGTAGTGTAGACTGTAATATAATAGTCGTAATCATAATTAAGATCAGCATCACGAGATCTGCAATACGCTCTGATACAATCGTTCCAAATGCTTTTTCAAAAGGAATATTGTCTGTACGTTGTATAGAAACAGCACGTAATACTTCGCCAGATCTAATGACAAAGGTATTTGCAAAATAGCCTGTCATCACGGCAGCAAGGCTATTTCCAAGTTTGGGAGAATAGCCCATAGGTTCTAGCATAAACCTCCAGCGATAAGCTCTTGAGAGATGGCTTAACATAGAAAAAATAAAAGAAATTACAATCCATAAAGGATTTGCATTTTTTATGGTATTCCACAAGTCAATTCTTTCTTGTGGGCTCATTTTACCTAGCCAAAGCCACATTAAAAAAACGCCCAATACGAGTGGGAGTATAATTTTAAGTGCTTTTATCGCTTTTTTATAAGCCACAGGCTTACTTTAATAAGTTTGTGTTTTCGTCTGGAAAACAAAGCGTAGGTTTAAACTTTTTTGCTTCGTCAAAATCCATAAACGCATATACGATGAGTATTAAGATGTCTCCTTTTGCAACTTTTCTAGCAGCAGCACCATTTAAAGTGATCTCGCCACTGTTTCTATGTCCAGGAATGGCATACGTCTCTAAACGTTCTCCATTGGTCACATTTACAATTTGAACGCGTTCTCCTTCTATAATATTTGCAGCATCCATAAGATCTTCATCTATGGTAATACTTCCTATATAATGTAATTCAGCTCCTGTTACTTTAACACGGTGAATTTTAGATTTTACAACATTTACTAACATGGGGCAAATATACGTATTTTAGTTAATAGCCATATTGTCTATAAGGCGTATATCTCCTGCAAAAGCGGCAATAAACGCACGGTATTTTTGATGAGTACGCTTTCGCGAAAGCGGTCTCAGATTCTTAATATTTGAGATTTCAAAATATTCTAATTCAAGATGCGGGTTGTTTTCAAATTGGATAGCAACCCACTCTCTTAGTGCTTGCGCACTTTTGGAATCAAAATCTTTTTTTACTTGCTGGAGTATTTTATAAATAAAGGCTGCTTCTTCTAATTGTTGCGCAGTTAACCTCGCGTTACGACTACTCATTGCAAGGCCGTTTTCTTGTCTATGGATAGGACACCCTGTTATTTTAAGAGGCAATTTCTCTATTTCGACAAGTTTTTTGACAATAAGTAATTGCTGGTAATCTTTTTCTCCAAAAAAGGCTTCGTCTGGATTTACCTGTCTAAAGAGATGGTTAAGTACAGTCCCAACGCCATCAAAATGACCTGGGCGATGTGTGCCTTCCATGACGGTTTCAATTCCTTTAAAGTTATATTGCTTTGACATCACTTGATTCCCATACACTTCTTGAGGGGTAGGTGCATAAATAACTACCTTATCTCCGTATTTGCTTAAAAATGAAGTATCTTGCTCAAGAGTGCGGGGGTATTTTTCTAAATCAATAGCATTATTAAATTGGGTGGGATTTACAAAAATACTCACTACTATGTAGTGATGACGTTTTAATCCAAATGCAATAAGTGATGCATGTCCAAGGTGTAAAGCTCCCATAGTAGGTACAAAGCCTATAGAATATTTCTGTTCTCTTTTTTCTGAAACATATTTAGCTATTTCAGTTTTTGTTTTTATTATGTTCACTTTACCAAAAAATTAACGCCTGCAAACTTACTATATTAAAGGCAGATTGCATAAAATTTAGTATTTTTGCGTGTTTTTACACACAAAAAGTAATCAACAATACTATATATGAAAGATAAGAGGATATTATACGTGTCGTCTGAAGTAATACCTTACCTACCAGAGACCGAAATTGCCTCTATGTCGTTTGAAGCTCCTCAAATGGTGAATTCCAAGGGGGGACAAATACGCATTTTTATGCCTCGCTATGGCAATATCAATGAGCGCAGGCATCAACTACACGAAGTTATAAGGCTTTCAGGAATGAACTTAGTCATCAATGACTTTGATATGCCGCTTATTATAAAAGTTGCCTCTATACCTAAAGAACGCATACAAGTATACTTTATAGATAATGAGGAGTACTTTAAGAGAAAAGCTACATTTACAGATGAGGATGGAAATCTTTTTCCTGACAATGATGAACGTGCTATCTTTTTTGCAAAAGGCGTTGTAGAGACAGTAAAGAAGTTAAATTGGTCGCCAGATATCATTCACGTACATGGGTGGTTAGCCTCTTTGTTGCCATTATACCTTAAGAAATATTACGCTAGCGAACCGTTATTTAGTCAAAGTAAAATAGTAACCTCTGTATACAATCAAGGTTTTGAAGGGTCATTAAGTAATGAAATGATCAATAAGATTGCTTTTGATGGAATTGACACAGGAAGTATTACAGAGTTGAAAGACCCTACCTACGAGAATCTCATGAAGGTAGCTATTAGAAACTCTGACGCTGCTATTATAGGCTCATCAGAGTTGCACGAAAACCTTGCAAAGATACTTAATACATCTAAAATTCCTGTTTTGTCTTACAAAAAGAAAGAGGAATTCCCACAAGCATACGAAGAATTTTACACCACCAAAGTGCTAGAATAAAACGACTATGAAGATTTACAATTATATGAGAAAAGGCTTAGTAGCCTTCATCTTCGTATTTGCATGTGTTGCTTGCGAAGAGGATTTAGGAGAAGTAGGAACAGGTATTGTTGGAGAAGTAAACTTTGAAACCTATCTAGTTGACGATATAGGCGTTACTGCTTATAGTATGAATTATCCAGAAGGAGTTCAGACAAATGGCGTGCCAGTAGGGGCGCTAGGTGTTTATAATGACCCTGTATATGGTAAAACAACGGCTTCATACCTATCACAAATGGCGTTGTCAAGAACCAATCCAAATTTTGGTGACAATACGGTACTTGATAGTGTCATATTTACCCTTCCTTATTTTGCTAGACAAGTTGAAGTGGATGAGGATGGTAACAATACCTACGAGCTAGATTCTATATTTAGAAACACAGGCGGGATTACATTGTCTGCATATAGATCTAACTTTTTCTTAAATGATCTTGATCCTGATACAAATTTTGAAGAATCTGAAGTTTATTTTTCTACAGATGTTCCAAGTTTTCAAGGTGTAGAAGGTGATTTACTTTTTCAAGTAACCGACTTTGTACCACAAGATGATGAGATTATCTTGACAGAAGTAACTTTTGATGAAGATGGAGAGCCAATTTTAGATACTTCAGGTGAAGTAGTTAAGGCATTCTCAGAGCGTATCTCACCCGCGTTACGATTAGAACTTGATATAGATTATTGGAATACAAACATCATTCAGAGAGAAGGCGAAGATGCTTTTTTGAATATAAATACATTTAATGATTACTTTAGGGGTATTTACTTAAAAGCAGAAGACAATGATAATGATGGAAATTTATTTTTGTTCAATTTTGATCAAGCAAACATAACGCTTTATTACAGCTTTGAGGGAGACGATGATTCTGGAGAACCAGGAGAACCAACTAATGATGGGTTCGGAGAAATTTCTTTAGAATTCAGTGGCGTAAATGTGATAGATTATCAGAACCAGTTTAATCCTACCATTGTCAATGCTATCGAAAATGCTAACACCGTTACAGGAGAAGAGAATTTGTATTTAAAAGGAGGAGATGGGAGTATTGCGATTATAGAACTTTTCGGTCCAGATTTTGACGGAGATGAGGTTGCTGATCAATTGGAAGTACTACGCAGTTGTGATAATATTATCATTAATGAAGCTAATCTAACATTTTACGTAGATCAAGATGCATTAGGTGCTGGCGGAGGAGTATTAGAACCAGAAAGGGTTTTTATAGTTGATTTTGATAATAATAGACTATTAATTGATGGAGTTATAGACAATACTTCTGGAAATAATGGCCCTGTCAATACGAGAACAAATCACTTAGGTAGACTTGTTAGAGAAGTAGAAGGTGATGAATCAAGTTTAGGACAGAGTTATAGAATACGAGTCACGCAGCACATAAATAATATTATTAAAAATGATTCTACAAACGTGCGTTTGGCATTGGCAGTATCACAGAATGTAAGTTTGGATAATACAGCTATTATAGGAGGCACTGGAAGTATAGACGATGCGAAAAGAGTACCAGTTTCTAGTGTGATTTCTCCAGAAGGAACTATTCTTCATGGCAATCTGAGTGCTGATGAGTCCAAAAAATTGAAATTGAGGATATTCTACACATTAACAGAAGATATAGACCCTAACAGTCCTTGTGGACAAATATTGGGTTTAGATAATTAAATAACATAACATATAGAAGCATGTGCGGAATTGTTGGTTACATAGGATATAGAGATGCATACCCTATTATTTTACAAGGGTTACAACGTCTTGAGTATAGAGGGTATGATAGTGCTGGAATAGCACTTTATGATGGTAAAAATCTTAAGTTATCAAAAACGAAAGGGAAGGTTGAAGATCTTAAAAAGCGTTTAGAAAGTGAAATGTCTACTGAGGGGTCTATAGGAATAGGACATACTAGATGGGCAACACACGGAGTGCCTAATGACGTCAATTCTCACCCACATATTTCTAATTCTGGGAATCTTGTTATTATACATAATGGAATTATAGAAAATTATGACCCATTACGTAAAGAGCTTATCAATAGAGGATATACTTTTACATCAGATACAGATACAGAGGTACTTGTTAACTTAATTGAAGATGTAAAAATAAAAGAAGGAGTAAAACTTGGAAAAGCTGTTCAAATAGCACTTAATCAAACAATTGGTGCTTATGCGATTGCAGTATTTGATAAGACAAAGCCTAACGAAATTGTCGTTGCGCGTTTAGGAAGTCCATTGGCAATCGGAGTGGGTGACGATGAGTTTTTCATTGCCTCTGATGCAACTCCTTTTATTGAGTTTACAAACAATGCAATCTACCTTGAAGATGGAGAGATGGCTGTTGTGCGTGATCATAAAAAGCTAAAAATACGCAAGATTAAAGACGATTCTCTAGTAGATCCATATATTCAAGAGCTTCAATTAAATCTTGAACAGATAGAAAAAGGAGGGTACGACCACTTTATGCTTAAGGAGATTTATGAGCAACCTGCTGCTATAACAGATACCTTTAGAGGGCGTATGCTCGTAGATCAAGGCATCATAAAAATGGCAGGGATAGATGACAATTTAGACAAGTTTTTAAATGCACGTCGTATTATTATTGTTGCTTGTGGTACTTCTTGGCATGCAGGTCTTGTTGCGGAGTATGTTTTTGAAGAATTTGCTCGTATTCCTGTAGAAGTAGAATATGCTTCTGAATTTAGATACAGAAATCCTATTGTTTATAAAGATGATGTTGTAATTGCGATTTCTCAAAGTGGAGAAACCGCAGATACGATGGCTGCAATTAAACTTGCCAAAGAACAAGGTGCCTTTGTGTTTGGAGTCTGTAATGTTGTAGGATCTTCTATTTCTAGAGAAACCCATGCAGGAGCATATACCCATGCAGGTCCAGAAATAGGTGTGGCATCCACAAAGGCATTTACAACTCAGATTACTATTCTTACATTAATCGCTTTAAAACTAGCAAAGCATAAAGGAAAGCTTTCAAATTCTCAGTTTAGAGCCTATTTACAAGAGTTAGAGCGTATCCCTGCAAAAGTGGCAAAAGCATTAAAGTGTAATGATCAAGCAGAGTATGTAGCATCCCAGTATAAGGACGCTTCTAATGCGTTATATCTAGGGCGTGGTTATAACTTCCCAGTGGCTTTAGAAGGCGCACTGAAGCTTAAAGAAATATCTTATATTCATGCCGAAGGATATCCTGCAGCAGAGATGAAACATGGTCCTATTGCATTGATTGATGAGCAAATGCCAGTAGTTGTTATTGCTACAAAAAAAGGACACTATGAGAAAGTTGTTAGTAATGTAGCAGAAATTAAAGCACGAAGCGGAAAGATCATTGGTATTGTAACTGAAGGAGATGAAGAAGTCAGAGAATTAGCAGATCACGTGATTGAAATACCTGAGACTTTAGAACCTTTTACACCACTGCTCGCAACGATCCCATTACAATTATTATCATATCATATTGCTGTAATGTTAGGAAAGGACGTAGATCAACCTAGGAATTTAGCAAAGTCGGTAACTGTAGAATAATAAGTGTACTGAATACTATATTTTAGAAAAACCCGCTACAAAAGCGGGTTTTTTATTGTTGCCCAAGGGATTTCAATGATACAATGCAAAGCACCATTTTCTAAAAAAGCAGTGGTGTTATAAATATCTTTCATAGAAATACAATGTTTAAGAGATAGAGACACAAGTAGCAAACAAAAAACGCACATAAATTAGGATGAAAGATAGTTAACTACTCTGTTGATGATGTATGAGGTCAATCCCTCTTACATATTTTGAATTTTTAGATAAACGGGAAGAAAGTGTTTGCGTGAGTTTGCGACTTTCTTTATCATCAGACACCTTGTACTTTAATTCTAACACCACATCAGATAATTGTGTTTTGGTAGTATGATAATTACTAAAGTGAGGATTGTAAAAAACCATATTGTAATCTATGGTGATTCTATATTTTTCACAATCAGACAGAAAATACCTACGCTCGTAAGAATTGTATAAAGAAGGTGTAAGATTACTTAATTTTAAGGCAAGTTCTGGAGTATGATTTTCAAGGATGTCTTGATGAAGTTTCTCTTGAGTTTCTGTGAGAGATTTTTCTTGTAGGTTGTATCTATATCCGCTTAAAGCGAAAGACAGCTTATCCCCCACAGCACCGTATTTTTTTTTAATTTCAAAAACGGGGTTGTGTATGTTTTCAAAAACCTCTCCATACCATCGTAGTCGGTATTTATCTCGGTGTTCGTCTCCAGAGACATTTTGATGATAAAAATTCATTGAGTGATCATCATAATAGATGTTGTTGACGGTACGTCGTTGGAAAATTTCGCGAAAGCAAAAAGAATTTGAAAGAACCTCTGTCTCTATAAGATCTTCAGGAGTGCCATGTTCATAAATGAACTTGCGCTCATATCTGTGATTGCTTTTAGCGGCTGTTTTTCCCATAGTCCTTTCCATACATTTGGTCAGTCTAGTTGTTTTAAGTTTGACCTGAAATTGAATGTAGCTAAATTTAAAGCGCATTATCTATAAAAGTCACTTGCACTTTAGGATCTATAGCAATCAATTTTGAATTGATAGTATTTAAATCTTTTAGAGATTTTACTTTTACTAGAAAGTTAATAGCAACAGTTCGCTCTTCGTGCTTTATTCTTTTTATTTCCAATTGTTTTGTATTTGCACTTACGGCATCACTTATTTTTTGGATAAGTGCTGTTTTCTTATCAGTATCACATTCAAGGTTGATCAGTAGATTTTGTGTGATAGAACCACTCCCGCTTTTGTGTTGTAATATCACGATACTCATTAATACCATAAACCCAATAAGCGTAGGAAGCAATTGGTTTGCTCCCATTCCTAAACCTAGGGCAATTGCCATAAAAAAGTAGCCTAATTCTTCGGGTTCTTTAATAGCGGTTCTAAAACGTACAATAGATAGTGCTCCGACAAGACCTAGAGATAAGGCTAGTGATGACTTTACAATAGATATAATAATAAAAGTGGTAAGTCCTACAATCATTAAAACCTTAGAAAGTTGTCCCCTATTTGATATTGATTGCCCATATTTCTTATAGACAACAGCGAGTATATATAGCAATGTAGCACACAATAGTATATAGACTACATAATTTATAGGAGAAAAAGAATCTTCAAAGTTTAAAGAAAACTGATCTAGAAATTTATCCATAGGATCTGTATAAAGTTGTGGTAAAGCGAATGTAAATTTATTTACCTAAAGGAACTAAAGATTTACTCGATAATCGAGATTTAAATGTTTCGAGGCTTGTCTCAAAATCAAAGGGTTTGTTTCTTAAAATATCTTGTGGACTAGCCCCGAGGTAGTGTGCTAAATTTCCTTAGAGGGCAAACATACACGCACTTTTTTTGGATAAATAAATAAACGTCTGAGTGTTGAGTTTGAGTACGCTTTCGCGAAAGCAAAAAAAGCCTTATGAAAATTAAATACAATAGGCTTTTATATAAAGAAGAAAACAGTATCTTTGCGCCGTGAAAAACGAAGTATTTTTCATCATATATTTTGCTAAACATTAAATAGTTAATAATGTCAAAAGTTACAGGTAAAGTTGCACAAATCATTGGCCCTGTTGTAGACGTAGCGTTTGCAAGCGGAGCTGAATTACCGAAAATTTACGATTCACTAGAGGTGACAAACTCAAACGGAACCCTATTAGTTCTTGAGGTACAATCACACATTGGTGAGAACACAGTACGTACCATATCAATGGACTCTACAGACGGATTAAGCCGTGGTGTAGATGCAGTAGCCACTGGAGCACCTATCCAGATGCCTATAGGAGATGATATTTATGGACGTCTTTTTAACGTAATTGGAGATGCCATTGATGGTATCGGTAACTTACCAAAAGCAGGTGATGCAGGACTTCCTATTCACCGTAGCGCACCAAAATTTGAAGATTTATCAACTTCTACAGAAGTACTTTTTACAGGAATTAAAGTAATCGACCTTATTGAGCCTTATGCAAAAGGAGGTAAGATTGGATTATTTGGAGGAGCAGGAGTAGGAAAGACAGTACTTATCCAAGAGTTGATTAACAATATTGCAAAAGGACACGGTGGACTTTCTGTATTTGCAGGAGTAGGAGAACGTACACGTGAAGGAAATGACCTTTTGAGAGAGATGCTTGAGTCTGGTATTATCAAATACGGAGATGACTTTATGCACTCTATGGAAGAAGGAGGATGGGATTTGTCTAAAGTAGATAAAGAAGCGATGAAAGGGTCTAAAGCAACTTTCGTATTCGGACAAATGAATGAGCCTCCAGGAGCTCGTGCTCGTGTAGCACTTTCAGGACTTACCATTGCTGAGTATTTCCGTGATGGAGCAGGAGAAGGACAAGGAAAAGATGTACTTTTCTTCGTAGATAATATTTTCCGTTTTACACAAGCAGGTTCTGAAGTATCTGCACTTCTTGGACGTATGCCATCGGCAGTAGGTTACCAACCTACACTTGCTACAGAGATGGGAGCGATGCAAGAGCGTATTACGTCAACAAAAAGAGGATCTATTACATCTGTACAAGCGGTATACGTACCTGCAGATGACCTTACCGATCCAGCACCAGCAACAACGTTTGCTCACCTTGATGCAACCACAGTACTTTCACGTAAGATTGCAGAACTTGGTATCTACCCAGCGGTAGATCCACTAGATTCTACATCTCGTATCCTGACAGCAGATATTCTTGGTGCAGAGCACTATGACTGTGCACAAAAAGTAAAAGAGTTATTACAGCATTATAAAGAACTTCAAGATATTATTGCCATCCTTGGTATGGAAGAACTTTCTGAAGAAGATAAGTTATCTGTATACCGTGCACGTCGTGTACAACGTTTCCTTTCTCAGCCATTCCACGTGGCAGAGCAGTTTACAGGAATCCCTGGTGTATTAGTAGATATTAAAGAAACAATCAAAGGGTTTAATATGATTATGGATGGAGAGTTAGATCACCTTCCAGAAGCCGCTTTTAACCTTAAAGGAACGATCGAAGAAGCTATCGAAGCTGGAGAAAAAATGTTAGCTGAGGCATAATCACCTAAGCTAGTACTGAACTTTTTTCAGTACTTTTTAAACAAGTTTAACTATGTATTTAGAAATCGTAACACCAGAAGCATCATTAGTCAAAGGAGAAGTAACCTCTGTTACGGTACCTGGCGTAGATGGAGAGTTTCAAATGTTAAATAATCACGCTGCTATCGTATCACTTCTTGTGGAAGGTAAAGTGAAGTTTAACGGAAACCCTGAGATTGCAGAAGGTTTTGAAGATTCCTTTGTAAAAGAAAGTGACGGTAGATGGTCACTAGCTATCACAAGCGGAACTCTAGAAATGAATAATAATAAAGTGATTGTATTGGCAGATTAATTCTAGCCTATATGATCTAAATTGGTATATTTAATCCCTGCTTATCATAAGCAGGGATTTTTTTATGTTTTTAAATACTCCATTTCCCTTTATAAAATCATTTAGATACCATTTTTTAATTGGTATTACCTTAGGCGTCTTTACTGCATTTCTTATTATTTTTCTAGAGCCTATGGGAGCAAACAACTATTCTAATCCCTACAAGAATTTATATTTTACAGGATATGGAGCTATTGTTTTTTTAAGTTATTTATTCTTTGTCTTTCTTTCAAATATCTATATGCATTTTCTAAATGTATGGAAGTGGTTAGAAGAGATTTTGTTTTTATTTCTATTTATTTCAACAGGGATTGTAGTTGCTTTTTTTTATACAGAGATATTCATTAATAAAAGTACAGAGCGATTACACTTAGATGGATTTTTATGGTGGTATAAAAGCATGTTTCTAGGTTTTGGAATTATAACAGGGATTTTAATGATTGTATTAAGACGTTATTACGGTACAAGGACACTAGTATCAGAAAAGATAGACTCTTCTGGCAGTTTTAAAAATGAAGAAATGGCAGAGAAGATGATTCTCAAGGGAGTTCTTAAAAAGGACTTTTTTAAATGTGTGCCTGATCATATATTATTTATAAAATCTGAAGATAATTATGTGATTGTGTACTATATAACACCCCAAGGGACTAAAGAAAAGATGCTACGTAGTACATTAAAACATATTCAAAATCAATTGCCAGATTTTCTCAAAGTACATAGATCATTTATTGTGAATCCTAAGCATATAAAAGAACTTAAAGGAAATGCTCAAAATGCAAAACTATATGTAACGAGGCTGTCTAAAAAGGTGGCCTCTTTTTTTTTGCATTATTTTTTTGATTTCGTATCTTAATAACATGAAATCTAGTCCTGTATGGAAGACTAATAATCAGTCACAGTTAAGTCTT
>ERZ651776.440-NODE-440-length-58843-cov-9.526614_pt1 | contig 58843 bp, 52 predicted proteins | sample MGYA00514761_ERZ651776 | MGnify/ENA metagenome assembly ERZ651776
CGTATTACCGCGGCTGCTGGCACGGAGTTAGCCGGGGTTTCTTTACCAGGTACTGTCATTATCATCCCTGGCGAAAGAGCTTTACGACCCTAGGGCCTTCTTCACTCACGCGGCATGGCTAGATCAGGCTTTCGCCCATTGTCTAAGATTCCCTACTGCTGCCTCCCGTAGGAGTCTGGGCCGTGTCTCAGTCCCAGTGTTGCTGATCATCCTCTCAAACCAGCTATGGATCGTAGGCTTGGTAGGCCATTACCCCACCAACTACCTAATCCAACGCGGGCTAATCCAAAGGCGATAAATCTTTCCCCCGAAGGGCACATACGGTATTACTCTCCGTTTCCAGAGGCTATTCCGTACCTTTGGGCATATTCCCACGCGTTACTAACCCGTCCGCCGCTCACCCGAAGGTGCGCTCGACTTGCATGTATTAGGCCTGCCGCCAGCGTTCGTTCTGAGCCAGGATCAAACTCTCAAGTTGAAAAGCTGTTTCCAGCTTGTCCTTGACGTCGAACCTCTGCACATATCTATCTTGCTGAACTTACTGAATTCAACAAGACTTCTTAATTCTGTTTGTTGTGCTTGAAGTTATCAAAGATAACAAAAAGCCGTTCAAACAGTGAAGCTGACCTTACATTATCGAACCTAAGTTCTAGTAAGTGGATATGTCGAGGTTGATCCATCGATTTGGACCAAACCGCCCACATATCTCTTCATCTAATATAACAATTTCAAATAGCACAGAGACAAAAAAACATATGCGCTCCGTATCTTGTTTGCGCGTATGCTTTCGTAAGCCTCTTTAGTCGTAAACTACATAAACACTTAATTAGTGCCTCTATAGACCTTGGAAGAAACTTTTCTTCGTCCGGTGAGAGGCTGTTTAGATCCGAGTGGGCCCGCCTGCAAGGCTTTTTTTTCACAAATAGTAATTTTTTTTTTTTTTACTTCAAAATTTCAACAAAAACATCATATTTCCCTTATATTAGTGCTTTTATTACATAAAATAAAAAATTATTATTATTTCGAGTTTATAAAGAATCTATATTTTTAGGACAATAAACCCAATTAAAGTTATTTAATAAACTTTAAAGATTAATTTTTGAAACTTTATTAGTCTTTTTAACTTGAGATGACACTCTTTTTCTCCAGGTTACGAATCTAACAGCAAATAATCCAAGAATCACTATTAAATAAATTAGTGCTTCACCCTCCCAAACTTTTTTTACCATCACATAATGAGCACCAGCAAAAAAACCTGCTGGGTAAATTAGAACATGTAAACGTTTCCAGTTAACTAGACCTAATTTTTTTATAGATATAAAATTGGAAGTTATGGCTAAGGGTAAAAGCCCCACAAGTGATAGAAAACCAAAAGATATAAAGGGTCTCTTTATCACATCTTTTATTAGTTCTCCCCACAAAAGCTGGACATCAAACAAAATCCACACAACAAAATGGCAAAGCGCATATAAAAAAGTCAGTAAACCCAAAGCTCTCCTATACTTTGTGAGGTTTATACTAAAAAGAGCTCTAATAGGGGATATAAGTAAAGTGGCTATAAGAAACTTAATAGCTAAACCTCCCAACTCATGCTCAAGCTTTTTTACTGGGTCAACTCCTAAGGAGCCAAAGAGGGCAATAAGAAGTAAATATGCTAAAGGTAAAAACCCAATAGCATATACAACCCTTGGAGAAACATTTACCTTTATCTTATTAAGCATATCAAACTACATCTAAACCTAGTTTTTTTGTTAAAAATTTAATACAACTTTGTTAGATCCATACCTCGATACAAGTCCGAAACTTCCTTCTCATAGCCATTAAAAAGAAGGGTTGGCCGCCTTTTTGCAACAAAACTTGTGCTTATTCTTCGTTCCGTGGCTTGCGACCACCGCGGATGATCTACATTCGGGTTCACATTGCTATAAAATCCATACTCTCTGGGGTTTGCTGTACTCCAACTAGTTTGAGGTTCTTCCTTCATTAAGGTAATTCTCACTATAGATTTTATTGATTTGAAACCATATTTCCAAGGTACGACCAACCTAACTGGTGCTCCATTTTGATTAAGAAGGCTTTTACCGTATAAGCCTGTTGCCAAAATTGTTAGGGGATTTAAGGCCTCGTCAAGCCTTAGACCTTCCCGGTATGGCCATTCTAAATAATTTCTTTTCTGACCCCACATTTCATCGGGTCTTAACAAAGTTTCAAAAGAAACATATTTTGCTTCGCCTTTAACTCCAACAACCTTCAGTAAATCAGCCAACTCAAAACCATTCCACGGGACGACCATAGACCATCCCTCTACACAGCGAAAACGATAAATACGTTCTTCTATAATCATTTCTTTCAAAAGATCTGGCATTGAAATCGTCATAGGGTTATCAACAAGACCATCAATTTTAATGGACCATGGCTTAGTTTTCAACACCCCCGCGTATTTAGCTGGGTCTCCTTTTCCTGTTCCAAACTCATAATAATTATTGTAGTTAGTTATTTGCTCAAAGCTGTTTGGCTTTTCATCCAGAGTAGAGAACACAGCTCCGTTTGCTTGACCCCAAATATTACCGGAAAGCATAGCACCAGCTCCAAGGCACAGTTGTCTCCTATTCAAGAATATCGCCTCTGATGACACGTCTTTGAAGCTAAGATCTGATTTATATCGATATGCCAAAATAGTTCCTCACAAAAATCTAATAAAATTTAACTTAACACTCTTCTTGGCTTTATTACTAACGGAAAAGTCTTTTTAATAAAGTGCCTTTTGTGTGAACATGCTACCTTTATTCTTCAATAAACAAAAATACTTTTGTTCTGCACTTCTCAGAACACCTTAACCTTATATAAAATAATATTTATTAAATAAATAATGCTTTAATTATCCCTTTAAATCTACTGGAAATTTATGATATTAGTTGTCTTATGGAAAATGACAAACTAATCGTAGCCTTAGACTTCCCTAGCGCGCTTCAAGGGTTGGCGTTAGCGAAAAAGCTTGGGGATACTGTATCTTTTTACAAAATCGGCCTTGGTATGCTCACTGGGGGAGGTTTAGCATTGGCTAACGAACTAAAACACGATCACGGGAAAAAAATATTTCTGGATCTTAAACTTTTTGACATTGGCTCAACCGTGGAATCAGCAGTAAAACAGCTCTCTAAATTTGACTTAGATTTTTTAACAGTACATGGAGACCCTCATGTTGTGAAAGCTGCTGTAAACGGAGCGTCCGGAAGTGGATTAAAAATTCTTGCTGTTACAGTACTGACGTCCTTGGATAGAAAGGACTTAGATGAGTGTTGCTTAAAGAGTGGGAGTATTGAGGATATAGTCCAAGAAAGAGCGGCTAATGCATTTGAGGCTGGAGCAGACGGTGTTATAGCATCCGCACAAGAAATTACCGCCATACGGTGTCTTCCTCAAGCAAAAAACCGCCTCATTGTGACTCCAGGAATTCGTCTCAAAAATGAATCTATAGGTGATCAAAAGCGGGTAGCATCTCCACATAGTGCAATATCCATGGGAGCGAACCATATAGTGGTTGGTCGATCTATTTGGCAGGCGGATAACCCACTCAAAATGGCCAATAAAATACTAGAAAATATTAAGGGTTAGTATAAACTAATAAGCCAAAATAATTATCTTCATCCAACAGGTTTTGAAATCTCACCAATTTTTGCTATTTGACCTAAAATATAACCAAAAATATCTTTAAAGTAATTGAAGTTGTCATTTAGACATAAGGTTTCTTCTTTCATATAAAGACTTCTCCTAATTTCAATTTGTAACGCATGTCTATTAGAGGATGGAAGACCATATTCCTTAGTTATAAAAGCACCAGAGAAAGGGACGTTTCTACCAACACTAAAACCTTCTCTAACAAATATAGACTCTATCTTATCTACTATATCTCTATCAGCAGAGCCTCCAAACCGATCCCCAAGTATAATATCAGGCATTTTCTGAAGCTGTTTAGGCCCACTATAGTTCGGTAGTGTGGGCATGGAGTGGCAATCTATTAAAATTGCTGTACCAAATTTTTTATGTGTTTCTGTCATTAATTTTTTCAAAACTAAGTGATAAGGTCTCCAGTAATTTAAAATTCTTATTTCTGCTTCAGCCTGAGAAATTTTCCCTTTATAAATTTCTTTACCGTTACCAACGACCCTAGGTATAACCCCTAAACCATAAGATATCCGATTGTTTTTTGACCGACTGACAATACCGGAAATTAAAGCTGGATCCAGTTCATCTGAACCTCTATTTAAATCGATATATGCTCTTGGCATCACAGCCTTCAAAAAAGGTGCACCAAATTTTATGCCCTGACAAACCAAATCATCTACAAATGCATCCTCTGAGGACCTAAGGGTATGTTTGTCGAGAACAGATCTATTAAGAAAGTCATCATGATAATACCTTCCACTATGAGGACTGGCAAAAATGACAGCTGTAGTCTGCTCCTCTGGAAACCGTAGATTGTGTGATGGGACAGGCATAATTACTCCAGATTAATTTTATAAAAAATACGTCATTATTTCGAAAGCCCTTGAAACAGATAACGACTCCTTCTATAGAACGTCGGATAGCACACAGAGACATATAGGAAACGAGTGTTGTTGGTCAATTAAGCAAGTGCATATGGGCGCTTAGCTCAGTGGTAGAGCACTTCGTTGACATCGAAGGGGTCACTGGTTCGAACCCAGTAGTGCCCACCATAGCAACAGCTAGCAAATGCTAGCATATAGGATTTTAAGGCGCATGCGCGCTTTTATAAAGGAGAAGTAATATGAAGGTAAGAAACTCACTTCGCTCCCTAAAAGCGCGACATAGAGATTGCCGCATCGTAAAACGAAAAGGGCGTGTATATGTAATTAACAAAACACAGCCACGTTTTAAGGCCCGTCAAGGATAAAAAAGAAAACCTAATAGACCTCTCAGATAAATTTCGTGATTGTAGCTGAATAGAGCATTTTTTATACGGCTACTTCAAAACCTTCTCTATTTATGTAAAACTCTTTTAGTCATAAGAACGTAAGTCTTCGATAACTAAGCCGTCTTTTGGTAGCTTATCAGTAGGAACCACCTCTACTTCTCCCTTGATTCTAAAGATATTTTGAACACTCTCATGATACTCTTGGTTGCTCGAACCTGACACCTCTAATCTAACCACCATTGAATCACTTTCGTTGACACGGCTCACAACTACTCTAGCTTTTGAAACCTCAGGGTGTCTATTGACCAATTCTGCTACCTGTTCAGGACGCACAAACATCCCCTTAACTTTTGTAGTTTGATCCGCACGGCCCATCCACCCTTTAATCCTTACATTGGTCCTACCGCATGCACTGTGCCCTCCTATAAAGGCGCTCATATCACCAGTAGCGAAACGAACTAACGGGTAGTCAGAGTTAAGAGTCGTAACCAAGATTTCACCCACTTCACCCTCTTTAACTGGATTTCCTGTCCCTGGGGTAACAATCTCAAGCAAAACCCCTTCCTCAACGATCATTCCATCCTGCTCAGAACTCTCGTAAGCTATACACCCCAAGTCCGCTGTCCCATAACACTGTAAACAATTTATTCCACGTGCGAGATAAGACTCCCTGAGTGATGGAAACAGTGCTCCACCAGAAACAACTGCCTTTGAATAGCTTAATTTTAAACCCATTTCGGATGATTTCTCTAGTATCGTATTTAAATAGTCCGGGGTTCCAGCATAGACACTTGCACCAACATCAAAAGCTGCTTGAACTTGAAGCTCAGTTTGTCCGGTTCCAGCTGGCAAAATAGTTGCTCCCACAGCCTTTGCTCCATTTTCGAACATCATCCCGGCAGGTGTTAAATGATAACTAAAGCAATTTTGAACGATATCACTTCTTCCAACTCCACAAGCATGCAAGAAGCGTCCAAAACGCCACCAGTCATGAGTATCTTTTCCTGGTTCATAAATTGGTCCTGGGGATTGAAAAATATGTTCTATTGTTCCTCTGACCAATCCACCAAATGGTGGTTTTTTTTGTTGCATTTCTCTAAGTTCTGACTTCCGTAAAACTGGCAACTGCTTTAAAGCCTCAACAGAGTCTATCATATCTGAATCGATACCTTTTAAACCCCCTAAGCTTTGTAAGTTTTTAATTTGAACAGGCAAAACCTTACTTATAGCTTTTTTACGCTCATTTTCAGTTCTTGTTTCAAGGTCATCATAAAATTGCGTGAGCACTTAACTTAACCACCGTTTGCGACGACGGTACGATCGAACATTCCTAAATGACTTGCGACCCTCTTCTGACATTCCGAGATAGAATTCTTTTACATCAGGATTTTCTCTTAACTCATCTGCTGGTCCATCCATCACTACCCGACCAGACTCTAAAATATAACCATAGTGCGCGAATCTGAGAGCAACATTAGTATTTTGTTCAGCCAATAAAAAACTAACACCTTCTGATTCATTAAGACCTTTAACAATTCCAAAAATTTCTTCAACAAGTTGTGGAGCCAACCCCATAGACGGTTCGTCTAAAAGGATCGTTTCAGGCTTTGACATTAAAGCCCTACCAATAGCACACATCTGTTGCTCTCCACCTGATGTATAGCCAGCTTGTGATTTACGCCTTTCCTTTAAACGTGGGAAATAGTTATAAACCATTTCTAAATCTGCCTCTACAGCACTTCGACCATCTTTTCTTGTATAAGCACCAGTCATTAGATTTTCTTCAATCGTAAGGTGCTCAAAACAGTGACGGCCTTCCATAACTTGAATAACCCCTCGTTTAACCATCTCAGCAGGGTCCAATCCTTCGATCAAATTACCTCTGTAAGAAATCGACCCTTTCGTTACCTCACCGCGCTCGGAGTGAAGTAAATTTGATACTGCCTTAAGGGTTGTAGTTTTCCCTGCACCATTACCCCCTAAAAGGGCAGTAATTCCACCTTTAGGTACATTTAAACTAACACCCTTTAAAACAAGAATAACGTGGTTATAAATCACCTCAATGTTGTTTATCTCCAAAAGATTATCTGTTTTTTCTGAATCCAACATTTTATTACTCCATTAAGAGTGAAAGCTTATTAATTAATATTAGCTTTTAAATTTAAAAAGGATTAGCCGACCCAACATTGAGCGGGGTCGGCTAAGGTATTACTATTTTATTAGCCACATCCTGGAGTAATTCCAGCTTCTGCAGCAAATGCTGCAGAGTCTGCATCAATTAATGGCTGAATTACATCCATATCGGAAGCAATCAAACCAGTAATAAGACTCCATTTTTGTGCATCAGCATCCCACTGGCTAACCATTCCTAGACCTGGTCCACCGTGATTCTCACAACTAACACTAAATGGTGGTGCAAACCCTGGTAATCCCGCTGCAGCCATTGTCTCTTCAGTTATGTTCAATGCTTCCATGCCATCTCTAACCTGAGCCGCATTCACATCTCCTACACCTGCAAGCTTTTGAGCAGTCTTAATTGCTTCAACCGCTAAAAACGCATTATACATTCCGCGACTATATAGCACTGTCCCAACTTGATCACCCGCTCCTGCGGCTTTTCCTGCATCTACAACATATTTTTGCATATCAGCGTACATTGGATAATCCATACCAGAACCGTGAAGTGCTAAGCCTTTGTAACCATGAGCACCTGCTCCTGCTGGCACTGTGTCATTTTCAGACGCTGACCACCAAATTCCAATGAACTTATCCATTGGGAACCGAACATTTGCTGCCTCTTGAATAGCAACTTGGTTCATAACTCCCCAGCCCCACATTAGAACATAATCTGGGCGCTGCTGTCTAATTTGCAACCACTGAGATTTTTGTTCTTGGCCTGGGTGGTCAACAGCTATACCCTTATATTCGAACCCATGCTTTTTAGCTAGCTCTTGAAGTGTGCGGATGGGCTCTTTGCCATATCCAGAGTTATGGTAAAGTAGTGTAATTTTTTTACCTTTTAGATCTCCACCTTCTTGATCCATAATATGCTTTACAGCTATCGAAGCGCCATCCCAGTAGTTTGCTGGGTAATTAAAAACGTTTCTAAATACTTTACCGTTTTTAGCTGATGTTCTTCCATAACCCATGGAGTGAATATTAGTTCCATCAACAGTAGCTTTTGGAATTAACTGATAGGTAATACCAGTTGATAGAGGAGAGAAAATCAACGCTCCAGTTCCTTTTAGAGACTCGTAACACTCAACACCTTTTTCTGTGTTATAGCCAGTTTCACACTCACGAATGTCAATTTTAACACCACCAATACCACCATCTCGCTCATTCATAAGCGTTAGATAGTCATTGTAACCATCAGCAAACGGAATTCCGTTAACCGCATAGGCTCCAGTTCGGTAGCTAAGCATTGGCAAAACTAGATCAGCTAACGCTGGCCCAGCTGCCATGACTGCGCCAAGCACAATCGAAGTTAGTTTTAGTTTTAGTTTCATCGGTATATTTCCTCCCTAAGGTTGTTCCGATACTTATTATGGTCAATACTCAAGTACTGGCCACTCTTATATAGCCATCCTAATGAGGGAACGGCCAAAGTCTTAATTTTTCTTTTGCTACCCGCCATAACTGAGCTAAGCCATGCGGTTCTAAAATAAGGAAAATAATAATTAACCCACCTGCAATAATGAAATACAAATGCTGCGCTAAATCTGTTGGCCAATCCAAACCTCCAACCAAAAGGTTTTTTAACAGTACAGGTAAAAGAACTAAAAATGCAGCCCCAGCAAATGAACCAAAAATTGATCCTAATCCACCAATAATAACCATAAAGAGGACTAAAAATGATTTTTCTATTCCAAAAGCCTCCGTTACTTCTATTGCCCCCAGATAAACACTAAAAAATAACGCTCCTGCAATCCCAATAAAAAAACCTGAAACTGCAAATGCAGATAACTTAGCCATTAAAGGATTAACTCCTATTATTTCTGCAGCAATATCCATATCTCTTATTGCCATCCATTTTCTTCCAACTGAGCCTCTGGTCATATTCCTTGCTAATACTGCACACAAAGTTACAAAAATTAAGCATATCATATACTTTGCCCAAGCATCTGTGGCTGGCCCAGTAACAACTATACCTAAAACTGTTCGTTCTGGAGAGCCTATCATACCAGTCATACTGTAATTGTAGAACCACGGTACTTTGTTAAACATCCAAACAAGAAAAAACTGAGCAGCAAGGGTCGAAACAGCTAGATAGAACCCTTTGATACGTAAAGACGGTAGCCCAAATAGTGTGACAACAGCAGCAGTCACACCACCTGCTAAAAGTATATGAATCATTATTGAAATCTCGGGGAAAGCCACCATTAATTTATAACAGGCGTACGCTCCCACTGCCATAAAACCTCCGGTACCCAAAGATACTTGACCACAATAACCCGTCAAAATGTTTAACCCAATTGCTGCAATCGAGTATATCAAGAATGGAACGAGGACAGCATTTGCCCAATAATCATTGATAAAAAAGGGGATTACTAAAAAGGCAACAGCAAGGATAGCGTAATATCTATATCTATCGAACTTTATTGGGAAGGTTTGGCTATCCTCAGGGTAAGAGGTACTATAATCCCCAGCTTCACGATATAACATTAGTTAGAACCCCTCAAATCATACTTCTCATACAAAAAAACTTTGTAGTAGCCAGAAAACAACATCGTCATACCCTCTCAATAATTTTTTCGCCGAATAGACCCTGCGGCCTAAAAACTAAAAATAGTAAAGCCAGAACATAAGCAAACCAATTTTCTGTCGCTCCCCCAATCCATGGGCCAACCAAAAATTCAAATAACTTCTCACCAACACCAATAATTAGGCCTCCGACTATGGCACCTGGAATTGATGTAAAGCCACCTAACATCAAAACTGGTAAAGCTTTTAAAGCAATCAACGATAACGAGAATTGAACACCTGATTTAGCACCCCATATAGTACCAGCAACCAGAGCTACAAAGCCCGCAATTGACCATACTAAAATCCAAATATAGCTTAATGAAATACCTACAGACAACGCAGCCTGATGATCGTCAGCTACTGCTCGAAGAGCTCTACCTTGCTTTGTGTATTGAGAAAAACAAACTAGAATGACTACTAGAATTACGGCAACAAAGGTTGCAAAAATATCTAAATTATCAATAAAGAAACCATAACCAAACGCGTCATAAGTTAAACTGTCAATAGTTTCGTTAATTCCCTTTGGTATCCCAACATCTAATTTTTTGATGTCCGAGCCCCACATTAAATCTCCTACACCTTCTAAAAAATATGCAAGACCTATTGTTGCCATGAACAGTATTATGGGTTCTTGGTTTACCAAATGCCTAAAAATAAACCTTTGGACTAGCCATGCGAAAAGAACCATAACCATTATAGTCAATATAATGGCTAAGAGTGCGGGTGTGTGCCATCCAAAATGATGTATGTTTGTTCCAAAAATAGCATTGATCAGGTGAGAAAATGGGACTTGTCCATCCATAATCCCTACTAGAGTTAGTGCCGCAAAGAGAGCCATCACACCTTGAGCATAATTAAATATTCCTGATGCCTTGAATATCAAAACAAAACCCAAAGCTACCAAAGAATACAAAACTCCAGCCATTAGGCCATTAAGCATCACTTCTGCAGCAAATAAAACTTGATCAGGCATCCGATCCTCCAATAGCTAAGCATGTTGTATTCCGAAGCCTAATTTTAATCATGACTGACTCCTAGGTATGCATCAATAACTTCTTGATTGTTCCTAACTTCATCAGGAGTTCCATCTCCGATCTTGCGACCGTAATCCATCACCACTACTCTATCAGAAAGGTCCATAACAACTCCCATATCATGTTCAATTAATGCGATAGTTGTTCCAAACTCATTATTAACATCTAATATGAAGCGGCTCATATCTTGCTTTTCTTCTACATTCATACCAGCCATTGGTTCATCTAGAAGTAGAAGATTAGGTTCTGCTGCTAGAGCACGTGCCAATTCAACTCTTTTTTTCAAACCATAAGGGAGTCTTGAAACCGGTGTCTTCCTAATCGATTGAATCTCAAGAAAATCAATAATTTTCTCTACTGCCTCTCGATTTTCAATTTCTTCTCTTTCTGCTTTCCCAGCCCAAATCATTTGACTGAAAATACCAGTTTTCATTTTTGTTAAGCGTCCTGTCATAACATTATCGAGAACACTCATTCCTTCAAATAAAGCTATATTTTGAAATGTTCTAGCAATCCCCTGATGTGCAACCTCAAATGGCTTCAATGACGGTCGGGACGAACCTTGAAAGATTACGTCACCCTCCTGAGGGACATAAAATCCAGAAATAACATTCAACATTGAAGATTTTCCAGCCCCGTTTGGACCGATAATGGCTCGAACTTCCCCTTCTAAGATATTGAATGAAATATTTTCTAATGCTACTACTCCACCAAACCTTAGGGTAATATTCTTCATTTCCATCATCACTCCACCGATATTACGTCCATCAGTAGTAACGAAGTTTCCGTCTGACTCATTACTCATTCAGCAGCCATCCTTTGCGAAATATCGATGGTTTTAGTATCATGGATCACAAGGTTTGCTTTAATTGACCCCTTTCGACCATCCTCATAAGTAACTTCTGTCTCTGTCGAAACTGAGCTAGAGCCATCATACAGTGCTAATATCAAATCAGAGAACTTATCTTCTATTATATTTCTTCTTACTTTGCGAGTTCGAGTTAATTCGCCATCATCCGCATCAAGTTCTTTATGAAGAACAAGGAATCTATGAATTTGACAACTCGCTAGCATTGGGTCCTTAGATATCGACTGGTTAATTTCTTCAATATGCTCTTTAACTGCACCCATCACTAGATCGTGACCCGCAAGCTCTTGATAGGATGAGTATGCTATATTCATTCTTTCTGCCCAATTACCCACTGCGATTAAATCGATGTTAATAAAGGCAGTGCAAAATTCTCTACCATTTCCAAAAACAACGACTTCCAGAATATTTGGATAGAATTTTAATTTATTTTCTACGTATTTAGGAGCAAAAAGTGATCCATCTAACATCTTTCCTACATCTTTTGCTCTGTCGATAATTCTTAGATGGCCAGTCTCTTCTTCAACAAAACCAGCATCGCCAGTAGCTACCCAACCATCTCTATCTTTCGTTTCACCAGTACTTTCAGAATTTTTAAAATACTCTATGAAAACACCAGGAGATCTATAAAAAACTTCTCCACTTTCAGCCACTTTCAGCTCTACTCCAGGTGATGCTACTCCAACAGTATCGGAACGGACCTCTCCGTCAGGATGTTGAGTAATAAAAACAGAAGCTTCAGTTTGCCCATAAAGTTGCTTAAGGTTTATTCCCAGTGACCTATAAAACTCAAATATCTCGGGCCCAATTGCCTCACCAGCTGTGTAGCCAACTCGAATTTTAGAAAATCCCAATGTATTTTTAAGAGGACCATAGATAAAGATATCACCCATAAAGTATTTAATTCGGTCTATAAACCCTACGGTATTACCATCTAAAATATCTCCACCGACTCTCTTAGCTAGTCCCATCGACTTTTCAAAAAGCCACCTCTTAAAATTACCCGCGTCTTCCATTCTAATCATCACACTTGTTAACTGGGTTTCAAAAACCCGAGGTGGAGCAAAATAATAGGATGGTCCAATCTCTCTAAGATCAGTATTTAACGTTTCAGGACTTTCCGGACAATTCACACAAAAGCCTGTCCAGTAAGCTTGGCCAATCGAAAAAATAAAATCTCCAACCCAGGCCATGGGTAGATACGCGACTGTTTCTTCACTTGACTTCAAGTTATCAAATTCAGAGGAGTTTTTTGATGTTTCGATTATGTTTCTATTAGAAAGCACAACACCTTTTGGTCTTCCTGTTGTGCCAGACGTATATAGCATAACACAAACGTCATCCAATGTTATTGAAGATCTTATTTTATCCAATTCAGTCAGCTGAGACTCTCTAAGACTCTGTCCTTTTTCTTGGACTTCAATAAACGAACTCAAATGACTATGTTGATACTTTCGAAGCCCCTTTGCATCGAAATAGATTATCTTTTCAATTCCAGAAATACTTTCTTGAACCTCTAATATTTTATCGACCTGCTCTTGATCCCCAACGATTACATACTTGGCACCACAGTGATCTAAAACATAAGCCATTTCTTCAGCTACTGAGTCCTGATATAAAGGAACTGGAACTGCATTAAGCATTTGAACTGCTACCATAGCCCAGTACATAGCCGGACGATTACGACCCACTATTGCTACAAAATCGCCCTTTTTTACTCCGAGGTCTCTTAAACCTAAAGCAAAGTTTTCAATTTCTAAGGATGTTTGCGACCAAGTCCATGACTGCCAAATACCAAACTCTTTTTCCCTGTAAGCAGGCATATCACCACGAGTGGCAACGTTTCGAAAAAGCAAATGCGGTATACTCACAAGCTCTTTTGTAGAGATTGTATTCAAACTTAGATCCCCCCGGATTTAGTAAAAAACACTATTTTCGTATTTAGTGTTCCGTCTTAATTAATCCTCTAATCTTAACACTCTTTTCTCATCAAGTAAGAATAATAAATGTTTTCGCTATTTTCTCATTTAATGAGAATAATAAGTGTTTTCACTGTTAAGTCACAAAAGTCAAATGTTAACATGTCGCATTTGAATAAAAGTTAGGTTTTTTTGTTATTTATTAATTTAGCAAACTTTATTTCTGTAACCTGTAATAGATCCATCCAGGAAGAAACCTTCCCAATCTAAAAATCATACTAAATATGAATGGAAAATCTTTCTTAAAACTACTTTTTTTCATAAAGTTAAAAAAAATATTGGCTGCTTTTTCAGGAGACATAATAAAAGGCATATTAAATTTATTCTTTTTTGTTAGTCTTGTATCGATAAAACCAGGGTTTATTAATTGTACCTTTATGTTGGTGTTAAATAAATCTGCATAAAGGGTCTCGGCTAGGTACATAATACCAGCCTTACTAGCTCCATAACCGATGGATCCGGCCAACCCTCTATAACCAACCAAGCTACCAGTTAGAACAATATGGCCACTATTTTTTTTAATCATTGAGGGTAAAACTTGACCAATAACACGTGTAGCGCCCGTAAAATTAGTATCACACATTATTTCAATTTTCTCAACATCCCAATCCTGGCTCCTCAAAGGCCAGTAAGCTCCAACTAAAAATATTATTCCGTCAACCTCACCAATAGATTTGGCGGCACGTTTAACATCATTTAGATTGCTTACATCCATACGACAATAAGAGGCCTTGGATGGAAGCTCATCACAAAGTTCTTTTAAGCGTTTTTCACTACGAGAACTTAGTATAAGCTCTACACCATGATTACTCATAGTTTTTGCCAACGCCCTACCCAACCCTTCTGACGCGCCGATTAACCAGTAACGCTTATCTTTCCAGCTTTCCATTAAAAATCTTTTTTACGAATTGTTGCCACAAGTTCACCCACTTTAATTCCATACTTATAAAACTGACTTCTATTCATTATACTTCCATTTGATAAAAGATACATCCAGTCCACCACTGCGATTTCATGCCCACCAGCGTCTTGTGGTAATTTTAAATTATAATTAAGCTTCACAGTTGACCCACTTTGAGCACCAGTCCCAGTTCCAATTAAATCAGAGGCTTCTGCTAATATTTTTCCAGAATCCATGATAGTTAAAGCCCACTCTCTATCTTGAACAGACCCATTATCGTAGACAAATCGTTCATTGATAATACCCTTATTTCCATCCCAAATAGCATTCATATCAGCGACAAAACGAGAGTTTACAACTCCAGTTGGTCCAAATATAATTCCCTCACACAAAAGCTCCCCAGAAAGAGTATCTCTAATATTGAAGGTAGGTTTTTGACCACTATAATGATTCTCCTTCTGATTCAAAAATGATAATTTTTTTGTTCGAAAAAGCCAGATACTGGCTACAAAAGCAGCACCAAAAATTAAATATAATAAAACTTCCATGTTACATCTCCTACAACGGAATACGAATCAAAAGTATCAAAGCAATACTCTTTAATACACTGGGGACAAGCGCATACAGAATTGTTAAGGTTTGTATCGCTTCATGTGAATTTTCTGTACTTGCGACTTGGTAACCAGAGTAATCTAAAATTGGTAAAAGAATAATTGCTGCTAAAGCAAGCGAAGCCTTTGTTACAAAAGACCAAACACCAAAAGCCTGTGTTGCTTGAGTTGAAATTTTCTCAACTCTCTGAGCAAAAAGCGCCGGGAGGAGTGTAAAATCTGCACCAACACTAACCCCAGACACCATACAAATTATTGAAAATTTAACGATATCTCTTTCACCTAAAAACAAAACAAAGCAGAAAGATAAAATAGATATTATCATTGCAATAAATAGAATTAATTTCTCATTATACCGTCTTGCCAAAATTGCCCAAAATGGTGACGCCACAGCGGCAGATAAGAAAAAAATAACTAGGAGCGCTCCAGTATACTCTGAAGCCATTAAAACAGAATCTACAAAAAATAGAAATAAGCTTGATGTAACCGCTAATGGTGCAGCACCAAGGAAAGAAACTATAATCAGGCTTTTTAAAATTGGGTCTTTAAAAACTCTTTGAGTAGGCGAATGTGAGTATTCAATTTCTTCTGCCCACTCCTTTCTCATTAAATACCATCCCAAGGTTGCAAAAAAAACAAAAATAAATGAAAAAATCATATAAGGGTAGGTTGTTTGACTCATTAAAAGTGTTGGGGTGGAGGCTGCGAGACAAACGCCTAATAGGGCACCTGTCTCTCGCCATGCTGCAACTTTTTTGTGATTACCACTGATTGATTTTGCCTTCTGGACACCTTGGGCATAAAAGTTGATTGATAAAAAACTGTAAGTAGTAAACAAACCTATGCTGGTAAGAAAAAACCAAAGCAACGGGGAAACTCTCGGGGAAACTGCAAACATTAGCACCATTGAAATTCCGAGGATCATTACAGAAAACATTATATATCGTGGACGATTTTTTCCCAACTTAGAGCTTAATGCCCCCAAAAATGGATCTTGAACACAATCAACTAATCTTAAGATAAATAGTACTGTGGCAAGTGCTGTTAGACTAACACCATAACTCTCAGCAAAAAATTTTGGGCCAAACATGTAAATAGGTAACCCGGCACTCGCGAGTACAGCTGCAAAAACAGAAAATGGAAGTAACCCTATATTCGGTTCATTTTTTTTTAAAATACTCACCGTGACACATCGTTCTGGGGGGGGAACGGTTTTTTGTTATATACCGCTCCTTTAAACCAAAGCTTGATAGCTTGATAATGAATTAAAAATAAAACCCTCCACCCCCCCATTGGACGACGTAAAGCTATTTTTATTATCGACAAATTTGATAATGGCTTCCTTTCGCCCTGAAGATTGGCATAAACACCATCTAGTCCAGAGGTATAATCAATGACAATATTGACCTTTTTTTCAGTAAAGTTAAACTGAAATTGATACTCCCCTGCAATTGTTTGAAAGGGTGACACATGAAACACTTTTGTTGATAATATTTTATCTTCGTTCTTAATAGGTCGAGCATCACTGTGAGCACATATATAGGCATGCCTTTCATTAAAAGTATTACTGACTTCAGCAATAGCAACAATCAGGTTATTACTCTTGTCGTAACATAACCAAAAACTAACAGGATTAAATACATAGCCAAAAACTCTAACTTGAGTTAACAAATATATTTTTTTTACATCGTTCAAGAGGCCATGAGAATCTAGAATTTCAGTAGCCCATTTAGAACCGCTACCACTTGAGACAAGACCTCCATGATCTTTATCATAAAAAGACATTATATTTCTTTTATTATATGAGAAAAGAAGTGGTTTCTTATAGTCGCCTTCACAATCTATCAGAAGGTAATCAACTTTATATTTAAATTCGTTATTAATCTGCCCCTTTCGAACATGAAAAGTATTTCCAGAAATATATTCAAGCTGCGTCAAAAAATTAACTCCGCGCGCGACTGATTCATTAATTTAGTTGCAACGTTTATAGCACTTGAGTACCCATCCTCGTGGAATCCATTTTGCATCCAAGCACCAGCAAACCACGTTCTATTTTGCCCATTTATTTCTTTTATTTTCTGTTGTGAAGACAAAGTTTTCAAATCATAAACTGGATGCCTGTACGTAACACTATCATAGATCAATTCTTGTTTAATATTTCTACTCGAGTTTAAAGTCACAAATATTGGATCTTCCTTGGGTATAGACTGTAATGAATTCATCCAGTAAGTTAAGTCTATCCTCTTAGAGTTTTTATTTTTACTTTCACTATAAACCCAACTAGACCATACTCTTTTAGTGACAGGCATTAACGACTGATCTGCATGTAAAACCGCATCATTTTCCTGATAGTGAATTGCTCCAAGTGAGGTTTTTTCATGCTCCGTTGGGTCGGCTAATAAACTAAGAGTATCATCTGCGTGAGTAGCCAATACAACCTCATCAAATTCTTCCTCTAAACCAAATTGGGTTTTAATACTAACTTTATCGAAATTCCGACTTATTTTGTTTACTTTGCAGCCCAATCTAATCTCAACATTTTGTGATTCCATACGTTGTTCTAACTTCTCAACATATTTTATAGATCCTCCACTAATTGTGAGCCATTGGTGCTGACCAGTCATACTGAGCAGCGCATGGTTTTTCATAAAGTTAACTAGTGCTTCAGCTGGAAAACTTTCCATTTGCTCTACTGGCATAGACCAAATTGCTCCAGTTAATGGAAACAAGTAATAATCCTTAAACCAACTACTTGTTCCTACCTCTTTCAGTAATTGCTCTATACTCATATCAGAATTTTTAGATACAGACTCAGCCTGAGAGTTAAACTTTGTAATATCTTTAAGCATTCTTAAAAACTTTGGTCGAAAAGCATTTTGTCTTTGTGCAAAAACAGAATTTAAGCTTGCTAAACCATACTCTAAACGACCTCCATCAAATGAAGCGCCAAAGGTCATATTACTGTTTACTATTTTTACTTCAAGGTCATTAAACAGTTTTGTAATGTTAGGATAATTAGCTTTGTTGAAAACAATAAACCCTGTATCAACTGGCTGGTTTCCGTACTTTCCTGCGGTTACTGTTCTTGCATGCCCACCAAGCCTTTTCTCTGACTCGAACAATACCACCTTATTAGTTTTAGAAAGCAAATATGCAGCCCCCATCCCAGATATCCCAGCACCAATCACAGCAATTCGCTTTGGTGGGTGCACACGATGACCAAATTCCATCAAATATTCCTGCTTTAAAATTGTTAATATATTATTTCTTCAGGGGTATAATAGTATCTACACGTTCTGGCTCTAGCTCTTCAAAATCAAAATTATCTAACTTATCCGAACGCTTACCTGCTCGCCCTGCTGCGATATTTATACCTTCTAAATCTTTTACGGCGGCAGAAAAATGTGTATTAAGCTTTCCTGCTCGCTCGACAATTAGTTTTACGTCTCTATTTACTAGACTTAATGTTTTTCGAATTTCGCCCGCCTGTTCCTGCATTCTTGCATCTTTTAGTATTGCTCTCATAGTATGAAGCGTTGCCATACAGGTAGTTGGAGAAACTATCCAGACCTTTGCTGCAAAACCTTCTCTAACCACTTCAGGCAGTTTCGCATGCAATTCTGCATAAACCGCCTCCGAAGGTAAAAACATCAACGCTCCATCTGCTGTTTCACCTTCAATTAGATATTTTTCTGAAATATCCTTTATGTGTGTTTTGACTGATTGTTTTAATAACAGAAGTGACTTCGCTTTTTCCTCATTTGTGTTTGCAGAAATAAGTTTTTCATACGCCTCAAGAGGGAACTTTGCATCAATGACAATTGGTCCTGGCGGGTTAGGTAAATAGATTAAGCAGTCAGCTCTTTTACCGTTACTAAGGGTATGTTGAAAAGAGTAGCTATCTGGAGGAAGTGCTTTCTTAACAATATCATTAAGTTGAATTTCTCCAAAAGCGCCTCTGGTCTGCTTATTAGATAATATATCCTGAAGGCTTAAGACATCACCTGATAACTTTTCAATATTTGATTGTGCCTTATCAATTGTTGAGAGTCTTTCTTGAAGTTGGGTAAGAGATTTATTGGTCATTTCAGAGGAACCAGTCAATGTCTCCTTCACCTGTGCCTGTAGGTCAGATAAAGATCTAGCTGATTTTAGTGCATTATCGTGCAAATGCTCCGACATTTGACGTTGGACTTCCGCAAGCCTGACCTCCATATTTTGAACAGACATTGTATGCGCCTTACTCAAAGATTCTAAGCTACCAGTCAGCTGAAATTGACCTCCATTAAGGTTTTGGATTGTTTCGTTAAGTTGGGATATGTAGGTTTTAAAAGTGTCTTCATTTCCTGGTTTCCTAAATAGACGAAGCATCAAGTATATTGAAAATAATAATAAGACCAAACAAACACATAGAATAAGTATTGAATTTATATTAATAGAAAAAATCGATGCACCTTGATCTTTTATCATGTTCTTCCAAACATCTTCTCAATATCAGACAGCTTTAATTTAACATATGTAGGCCGCCCATGATTGCACTGACCTGAGTGAGGTGTTCTTTCCATATCTCTTAGTAAGGCGTTCATTTCATCAGACTTCATTCTCCTACCAGATCTTACAGACCCGTGGCACGCTACTTTACTAAGCACAGCCTCTATCCGGTCGACTATTATTGTACTGACCAGCTGATCCTTTAGTTCATCTAAAATATCAAAAACCATTGATCTTGGATTTATCACTCCCAAAATTGCTGGTGTTTCTCGAACTATAATCGACCCAGGTCCAAATCCCTCAATGGTAAGGCCACATTTCTTTAACTCACTCGAGTTTAATAATAAAAGTTCTATATCATTTTGATCTATCTCAATGATTTCTGGTAAAAGCAAAGCCTGTGACACAACCCCATTATCTCGCAATTGTTGTTTAAGTTTTTCATAAACTAAACGCTCATGGGCGGCATGTTGATCAACAATAACAACTCCATCATTAGTTTGTGAAATAATATAATTTTCATGAAACTGCCCTCTGGCAACCCCTAGTGGTAGAATCTGATTACTAGAGTCTTCAATTCCATCCACTCTTGCTTCCGAGCTTATTACTTGTTCATCTAATAAATAATTTTCTGTTATATTAGCCAGTTCACTTACTGACCCATAATATTTTTTACTCTGTTGATAGTTAAAGTTGTTGGACGTAAATGCACCAAGCAAACCATGTGAAACAGTAGTAGATGCTCGGTGCCCTGCTGTAGCTAAGGCTCCCTTAATAGATGAAATTATTAAACCCCGGACATTTCCAGGGTCTCTGAAACGAACTTCAGCTTTTGTGGGGTGTACATTCACATCGACATCCACTGGATTACACTCTAAAAATAATGCATAAGCAGGGTGCCTATCACGCACTATAAGGTCAGAGTAAGCGGCTCTCACAGCACCAATTAAGGCCCTATCTTTAATTGGTCGTCCATTTACAAATAAGTATTGAACTGTAGCTGACCCTCTAGAGTATGTTGGTAAAGCTGCATATCCAAATAATTTTATACCTTCTCTATTATAATCCAACTCAATCGAGTTCTCCCAAAATTCAACACCAAGGACCTCCTTTAACCTTCCCTTAAGCGCCTGAAGAAGGGGCCCATTCTGCCTGGTTACCTTAAAGGTCTCTTTATTAGATTTTTTCTTCGATAAATCTTTAACTAAGAATGTTACATAAGGCTCAGCTATTGAAAGGCGTCTCACAGTATCTAATATAGCATTCATTTCTGCACGATCTGTCCTCAAAAATTTTAAACGCGCCGGAGTAGAATAAAATAAATTAGAAACTTCAACTTCTGTTCCACAAGCTAAAGCGTTTGGCTTAGTTGTTCCAATCGCTCCTGCACTTGCAGAAATTGTTGAAGCAGAAATTGAATCAACAAACTTTGATGTAATTTTTAAATGTGATACTGCTGCCAAAGAAGGCAAAGCCTCCCCTCGAAACCCAAACGTTGAAATATTTAGTAGGTCTGATCCATCTATTTTTGATGTCGCATGCCGAGACAAAGCCAATTTTAAAGATCCTTCTGGTATACCTTGACCATCATCTCTTACTTTTAGATATGTTTTACCGCCATCTTCCACAAAAAGCTCTACTTTTAATGCGCCAGCGTCAAGAGAGTTTTCTATCAGCTCCTTAACAGCAGATGATGGCCTTTCCACAACTTCCCCAGCAGCGATTCTATTTATTGAATAATCGTCAAGTTGCCGAATTTCGGTAAATTTAGGGCTTATGTTGTGTTCTTTTAAGTTCATACCACAACCTGTAGCACAATTTAAATTGATTCGGCTATCTAGACTTACAAAAGTAAAAGCTAGGGGGTCGGGCGCCCAACAATAACGAAGTATAAATTTTTCTCTTTTAGTATACGAGTTGCAACTCGTTTAATATCCTCCATTGTAACAGCATTAACCTTAGCGTTACGAGTATGAATATAATCTATGGGTAGACCTTGGATCTGCATTCCGGTTAAAATTCTTGCAATCCTAGAATTACCATCAAACCTAAGTGGATAAGCACCAGTTAAAAATGTTTTAGCATCTCGTAACTCGTCCGCCGTAACACCTCTATCGGCTAATGTAGCCCACTCGTTTTTTACAATACCAATCGCTTCCATAACAGTATTATTTGATGATGCAAATTGTCCTAAAATTAAATCAGCTTTCTCCCAGCTAGCTAAGTATGCGCTAACCCCATATGTGAGACCATTTTTCTCTCTCAGCTCTGTCATTAACCTAGAACCAAATCCTGAACCACCTAAGATATGCGTTAAAACATAAGCAGAGAAAAAATCTTTGTCGGTTCTTTTTATTCCGTCATGTCCAAAAATAGTAACTGATTGAGGAGTATCAAAATCGATAACAGTATTACCACCAGGTAATTTATATATTACCCGGTCGATCACTTTATTAGAGCGAGTAGGAATTTCTTCTATTACCTCATTTACTAGATCTCTAAGCTCGTTTGGTTTTATATCTCCAACTGCACTAATAAAGACCTGATTTCGATTAAAAACATCATCATAGGCATTCAAAATATCTTCTCTGTTTAAAGACAGGATACTTTCCAAGCTACCATCTTTCATTGACCCATAAGGATGACTACCAAATACATTTTCAAAAAATACCTTACTTGCTATTTTTCTTGGGTCCTTAGCATTTGACTTTAAAATAGATAGTATCTGGTCTCGCACACGCTCAAATGGCTCTTGTTCAAACCTTGGCTTCGTTAAAGCTTTTTTTAACAAGTTAATAGAAGCGCTTTTATTTTCTGTTAAGAATTTGAACGAGATACTCAAGCTATCTTGATAAACGTTAATGTCTAATTCGACCGCTAAGCGTTCCATTTCCATCGCGAATGCAGAAGCATCTAAATCATCGGCCCCCTCATTTAACAATGCAGACATAAAGTATACTGATCCGCCTTTTCCAACTCTATCTAACGTTGCACCCCCCTTAAATCTTATTTCAAGGGTTACAAAGGGAATAGAGTGCTCTTCAACTAACCATGCTTTGATGCCATCAAGGGCCTTAACTTCAGTTATTACTGTTGCAGAGAGCTTACTACAAAAGGTTAATAAAATAAGGCTGATCATTAATGCTTTCAAAACTGTCACCTGTCCTCATTTGTTGGTAGTTTTGTGTACCAACCCGTAACGGCATTTTTTTTATCTTCAAGAGTTCTTGCTATTTCCAGAACTTGCTCCGAAGAAACTTCACTTAGTAGTTTTGGCCATTCTTTAACATCTTCGATACTGAGCTGGGAGGTAAGTGCCACACCATAAGATCTGGCTCGCCCAAAAACATCGTCCATAGCATATATCTCTGACGCTCTAATCTGCGCTTTAATTCTCTGAAGTTGTTTCTCATCAACTCCATCGTCGATAAAATTTCTAATTACCGTATCAAGATCAACCTCAGCTTGCTCTAAAGTTGTTCCCTCAGTTGGTACGATCACTAAACCAAAATTTGAAATATCATGAGAAAGTCCGGTGTAGAAAGCTGACGTATATAAGGCTTTTTTTGTATCTATTTGCAGTGCTTTTCCTAGAACTGAAGTAGTCTCATTACCACCCAACAGTTCTGCCAAAACTGTATAAATAGCTGCTTTCTTTTGATCGCCTGGATTCCTTTCTTCTGCAAGATAAGTACGTATAACATATGGTTGAGATACTCTCTTGTCTTCAAATACTATTCGCCTCTCAGCTAGATGAGGTGGTTCAATATTTCGCCGCCTCTCTTTAAAATCAACGTTAGGCTTCAATGCTCCATAGTGTTTTATTGCTAATTCCTTCACCTCAGTTGGAGTAACATCACCAGCCACAATTACAATTGCAGAACTCGGTGAATAGTATTCACTATAAAATGCTAACGTATCCTCTAGATTAAGTTGTTCAATTTCATGTCGCCATCCTATAATGGGGATCCCATAAGGATGATTCAAATATATAGCGGCCCTCCTTTGTTCTGCAAATAAAGAACCTGGATTACTATCTGTTCTTTGAGCCCGCTCTTCGAGAACAACCTTTCTTTCAGTCTCAATATCTAGTTTTGTGAGCTTAATATTCTTCATTCGGTCTGCCTCAAGCTCCATCATAAGGCCAAGATGATCACGGGATACCCGTTGATAGTAAGCGGTATAGTCCCACGATGTAAAAGCATTATCAGAACCACCTAGTTTCTCAACAATCTTTGAAAACTCTCCCGATTTAAGCTTAGTGGTCGCCTTAAACAACAAATGCTCTAGAAAATGTGCTACCCCTGATTTCCCCATTTTTTCATCTGCAGCACCAACCTTATACCATATCATATTCACTACAACAGGCGCTCGGTGGTCTTCAATAACGACCACTTGCAATCCATTATCTAGTCTAAAAGTAGTAACTTTCTCTGAAGCATTTCCTTCAAGAGGGCTATTAAAAAATAAGACTAATACTAACCCTAAAGTTCTTAATAAATACGTAGGAGACACAAGCATTAACCAAAAAATGTTTTTACCATAATGCTTTGACTGTTCTTTTACAGACTGCGAATGCGAAGCTGACATTATTAATTTGTGACCTTAGGAGGGGCTGACACTGTTTTCACACCAAGGTCATTTAAACGCTTCAATTCAACATATTGATCCAAGGACTGTTTAGCATATGCCTTATAGTAAACGCTAACTTTAAGTATTCGTTCTAAAAAAAGTCCATCATTTTCTTCTCTAAACGCCAAATCTTCTTTAGCTAATATTGATCGAATATTAATCTCTCCACCGTATCGTGACACATACTCTACTAATTTTGGATCACGGCGTGAAAAATTCTCATTCCCCCCCAACGCTGTAATAACCTCATTTCCAGGTTTCCGATCAGTACGGTTTCCACCACCAGGCGTGGGTAAAGGTAGTTCTGAATAAGTTTTAGGCTGCTTTAAAGGCCCTGACGGTACTACCAAAAACTCATTTGGCCCTGTTTTACTTGATCTCAAGTTCATCAAACTGGGTTGGTTGATTGACGCACACCCGGCCCCAAGACTTAAAACAATGAAGCCAAAAACTATTATGAGATAATTTCTTTTCATTATGTTCCCTAAAGTCGTTTAATTAATATTAAATCACATTTATGAAGAAAATGTCACGCTTTCTTATTATCGTTAGTAAAAAGTAAGCCAAAAACCCCAATAAAAATAAAAATATCTGCAATGTTAAAAGCGAATGGGTTTTCTATACCGCAGCATGACGTATTAATAAAGTCAGCTACCGCTCCATATACTAGTCTATCTAACGCATTTCCTAGCGCACCCCCAACTACGAACCCAACACTTAAAACCCGTAAATAACTATCTTGTTTACCATACATCCACCAAACCAAACAAGCAGAGATAACCAATGCTAAAACTACCAAAATCAACCCCGAGCTAGCAAAATATTTACTCATAAATCCAAAGTTAACTCCAGTATTCCAACCCATTCTAAGGTTAAGATATGGTGGGAATATCTCAAGCACTAAATTACTTTTTAAATCTAGATACTGAACGACAAAAAACTTACTAATCTGATCTATAAAAAAAACAATGGCACTAATTATTATTACTAAACGTATCATTAGTGCCTAAAATGCCTCTTGCCAGTGAAAACCATAGCTATGTCTAATTTATCTGCCACCTCTATTACTTCTTTATCCCTTAATGAACCTCCAGGTTGAATTATGGAAGTAACACCCGCCTCTACGGCTTTTATCAAACCATCTGGGAAAGGAAAAAAGGCATCAGAAGCTAAAGCTAGTTCTCCTTCGTTTTCCATACTCTGAGTCGACAAACTTGTTAAATCTTGAAACTTTAAACTTGCCATTCGCGTTGAGTCCACACGGCTCATTTGTCCAGCTCCTATACCTTTTGTAGCACCATTTTTTACAAAAACTATCGCATTAGACTTTACGTGTTTTGCGACTTTCCAAGCAAAAATAAGATCCCTAGCCTCACCACTGGTAGGCTCTCTTTTTGTAACAACTTTTAGTTCACTAGTACTAACTTCAAAGTTGTCTAAGGATTGAACCAAAAAACCACCAGAAACCGAACGGATTTGATTTTGTTCACATCCACTTTTTTTTGATTTAGAAGATGTCAAAAGCCGAAGGTTTTTCTTAGTATCAAAAACTTTTTTTGCAGATTTCGTTATATCAGGAGCAATAACCACCTCTGTGAATAATTTAATCAACTCTCTTGCAGTCTCTTCATCCAATATTTTATTGAACGCAACAATACCTCCAAAAGCTGAGGTCATATCACAAGCCAAAGCAGATAAATATGCGTCCTTTAAGGTCCTCCCAAATGCAACACCACAAGGATTAGCATGTTTAATAATTACACAGACGGGTTTAGGATCCTGGTTAAACTCAGATATTAAATTCAACGCTGCATCCGTATCGTTAATATTATTATAACTTAATTCTTTACCTTGCCACTTGGTTATTCCTGCCAACCCTGAGTCAGTTAGGCCTGTTTTATAAAAAGATGCTACTTGATGTGGGTTCTCACCATAACGAAGCTCTTCAACCAGCTCGCCAGAAATAGTTAAACGTTTTGGGATTTGGCCTGTAGACTTTGCGAGCCATTCAGAAACTGCTGAATCATAGGAGGCTGTTCTTGAAAATGCTGTAAGAGCAAGAGTACGCCTAAAACAATAACTAGTTTTCCCATTGTTTTTTTGAAGCTCATCTAATAGATTTTTATAATCTTCAGTATCTGTCACAACATTAACAAATTTATGATTTTTTGCTGCAGATCTAAGCATTGCAGGTCCACCAATATCTATTTTTTCAATGCATTTATTAAAATCAAAACCAGCTTCAACTGTTTCCTCGAAGGGATACAAATTAACAATTAAAAGATCAATATTTTTAATATCGTGTTTTCCCATTTCTGATATATGAAGCTTAGAATCTCGGAGACCTAATAAACCACCATGGACATTTGGATGGAGGGTCTTAACTCTACCACCCATCATTTCAGGAAAACCGGTAAGCTCCGAGACCTCTGTTACCTTTAAACCCGCCTCCCTAATAGCTGTCGCAGTACCACCAGTAGAAATTAAATCAATTCCAAAGCCTATTAGAGCCTTCGCTAAATCAATTAACCCAGTTTTATCTGAGACGGATATTAAAGCTCGTCTAATTTGTAAAAGCTCTGTCATTTTATTCTTGAGACCTTATCTGATTGTTATATTGAATTTTCACCTTAAGTGCATTTCTTTATTCAATCTGTGTATTTTGTAATAATATAATACCTTCAACACTAAAATAAAAAAAGCTACTCTTTAACTAGCTCTCTCCAACGCGACTAAGAAAAAACCATCCAGACCACCAAGAGATTTCCAGTGATCTGGTCTAAGTCTAATTGTATCTTCGTGCGAGTTATACCACCCAGGCTCTAAACCCAATAGGTTGCTCCTTACTGTCACTGCTTTCAAATTATGTCTTTCAATGGCAGCCTTGATCTGTAATTCACCCTCTTCTGGCAAGAGGCTACATGTTGAGAAGACTAATCTCCCATTAGAGCTTAACATAGAAACAGCTTTATCAATAAGATTAGCCTGAAGCTTAATTATCGTTTTCAAATCTTTCTCACTTTTTAAAAGTGGTAGATCAGGATGACGCCTAATGGTTCCAGTTGCAGTGCATGGAGCATCAAGTAAGATAAAGTCAAACTTATCATTCGTATTCCAGGAAATAAAATCTGTCTGAACCACCGTCGCCAACAAGCTTGTTCGATCCAAATTATTACGAAGTAATTTTAATCTGTCATTAGACTTATCAACAGCTGTCACGTTCGCTCCCATAGACGCTATCTGCAAAGTTTTGCCACCCGGAGCTGCACACACATCTAAAACATTTTTGTTTTTGACATTACCTAAAAGTTTTGCCGGCAAAGCTGCCGCAGCATCTTGAACCCACCACATACCCTCTTGATAACCAGGAAGCGTAGAAATTTGTGGAGAGCCCTTTAATCTCAAAGAACCAGTTGGTAATAGCAGAGCATCAAGTTTTTCGACCCACTCTTGTACGTTTAACTCCGGCTTTAATGTAATATCTAATTGTGCTCCCTGCATATGCGAAATTTCAATATTACTAACAATTTTTTCACTATAAACACTAACTAGTTTATTTCGTAGCCAATTTGGTAACTTTGTTACTTGCTCTGATTCCCACGAATCAACTCTAGTTATTGAAATTTTTCTTAAGACAGCGTTTGCTAACCCAGAAAACTTCGCAAGTTTTCGTGTTTTTTTCATTAGTGAAACCGCACTATCTACAACTGCGTAAGGAGATGTTTTTTCGGCACAAATTTCAAATACTGCTAATCGTAAGATATTAAGGGGAATTGTCGGTGGAAGTCTTTTCAAATACTCTCCTAATACTACGTCAATGCGACCAAGCTGTCTCAACGTATTAACTGCCAGCCTTTGTGCTCTAGCCCTGTCTGCACCGTTCAAACCCGAAAATACTGCGGCTGAATCTAATTGGTTCGATATTGATAAACCGTCTTCGATTACTCGATTTAAGAGCTGAATGGCAGCCCAGCGGGATTCTAGTCCAAGTTTCTCATATTTTGCACTCATAAGTTAGCCAAGACCTATTTTTTTACTGATCGTATCGGAATGTTTTGCATATCAAATTGAATTATATTATAGATCAACTATGAACAAGGACGATAACATCAGTATTAAAAAGAAACTGCCTAAGGAAGCTATTCGAGCACTCGAGGAAGCAAAATTAAGGCGAGCTAAAGAAACACTAAACCCCTTACCCACAGAAATAGGTGGCAGAGATGGCCCAGAGCCAGTACGCTTTGGAGATTGGGAAAAAAAAGGTTTAGCTGTAGATTTCTAATTTCTTAAGTGTGTCAACTTTTAAAACCTAAAAAGCTCATAAAAAACTTAATTCAAAAAATTAATCTAGCCCTAAGACATTCAGCATAGAATATTCCCCAGGAGGTTTTCCTAGGGCCCAGAGAGCAGCCTTTAACGCTCCTCTGGCAAATATTGCTCTATCAGAAGCTATATGCCGCAAAACTATCCTCTCTCCATCAGCCGCAAACACAACATCATGTTCTCCAACGACATCTCCACCGCGTATTGACGAGAAACCGATTTTACCTTTTCCTCGCTCACCAGTAATCCCATCCCGGCCACGCTCAGACTCAGTTTCTAACGAAATACCACGCCCTAATGCTGCAGCTTGTCCTAACATTAACGCTGTTCCAGATGGCGCATCTACTTTGGCTCTATGATGCGATTCAATTATTTCGATATCAAAATCATCATCTAGTGCAGCTGAAATTTTCTGAGTAAGTTCCATTAGTAAATTAACTCCGAGTGACATATTCCCAGCTCTCACTATCGGAGCGTGCCGCGCCGCCATTTTTATTTTCTCTAAGTCCCTTAAACTCATACCTGTTGTCCCAATAATATGGGCAACACGAGCTTGAGCAGCTAACTCCGAATGCTCTACAGTAGCCATGGGGCTAGTGAAATCGATGATCACCTTAGCTTTAGGCATGAGATCTAATAAGGAATCACTTACAATTATCTCACTCGCCGACCCACCCAAAAGCACTCCCAAGTCCGATCCCACCCAATGGTGTCCTTTTCGTTCTGTAACACCTACGAGCTTTAAGTATTCGTTAGACTGAATAAGTTTCACGAGCATTTGCCCCATTTTCCCCGAGACCCCGGTAACCACTACTCCTGAAATATTTGACATATACATCTCCTGGCTGAATTAAATCATATCTTTGCCTGGTTGCAAGATACTAAAAACATGATTAGAGGACAAGGCATGCCAAGTAAAAGCCATTTTTCTGACTCAGGGCCCTCTCAGCGACAATTGAGAGTTGGTGAGCTTATTCGGCGTACCTTAGCAGAGTTACTGAGTCGTGGAGATCTCTACGATCCAGACCTGGATAGAATGTCGATTACGGTTAGTGAGGTCAGAGTGTCTCCTGACTTAAAGATTGCTACCGTTTTTGTTTTGCCTCTAGGTGGCAAAAAAAAGGTCGAAGCGATAGATGGTCTTGCACGCAACTCACATAATATTAGGAGAATCTTCGCAAAGACTTTGACCCTTAAGTATGTTCCTAGGTTCAGATTCGTAATAGATGAAACTTTTGATCAAATTGATGAAACGGCACGTTTATTAAATTTAGATAAAGTAAAAAATGACATCAATAAATCAAACTAGTATGGATAATAATAATTAGTTAAAAACCTATCAATCAGCATACGTGAAAGCAGAAAAAATATAACTGTTTTTAATATTTTTACGGAGTTTTTATTGTCACGTCGTCGATCTGGAGAAAATATTTCATGTTGGGTCTTAGTAAATAAGCATGCTGGAATTTCTTCAAGCGCAGTAGTTAACAAAGTACGTTGGCTTTTTAATGCTAAAAAAGCAGGCCATGCCGGAACCTTAGACCCTGAAGCAACAGGACTCTTAGCGGTAGCTTTAGGCGAGGCCACTAAGACTATTCCATATATAACAGACTCACTGAAGGCCTACTCATTTGTAATAAAATTTGGTGCTGAAACCACTACTGACGATTGCGAGGGGGAAATCACAATAACGTCTAAAATTCGTCCAGAGAATGAAGAAATAATTACATCCTTAAAAAAATTTATTGGTAAAATTGAGCAAGTACCACCACAGTTTTCGGCCATAAAAATTGATGGTCAAAGAGCATACAATTTGGCTCGTGCAAATACTGATTTTACAATATCATCACGTCCAATTGAAGTTGAACGTCTCAACTTTATAAGTCGTATTGATAAAGATCATGCCTCATTTGAAATGACCTGCGGTAAAGGAGGATATGTTCGTTCGATTTGCAGAGACCTAGGTAGAGACCTAGGTTGTTATGGACACACACATAGCATACACCGAATCTGGTCAGGGCTATTTAATTTAGAAAATGCCCATACAGTTGAGGAATTAACTTTTCTGAAAAATAATAATAATTTAGATCAAGCTATTACCCCACTTGAAGCAAGTTTAAGAAATATCAAAGAAGTACCTATAAACGCATTAGATTTAGAAAGAGTAAAAAATGGAAACCACTTTTCTGTAGGGGAGTCTATCAACTTTATAGAAGAAATGGTTTGGGTGTCATATAACAAAAAAGCGATCGCTCTAGGAAACTGTACCGATGGAATATTCTACCCTTTCAAGGTGCTTGTAAATTACCCTAACTCTAAATAAAAAATAGAAAAATTTTGAGTGAACAGTCCATAAACCAAACATCTAAGGCGATTACAGTCCAAAAAAAGTAGGTTTTTAAAGTCATAATTTATATTTTAACTATTAAAGTGATCCAGCATGATAACCAGAAATAATTTAGAAGGTGGCGTTGCTAGCACCGCCGTTTATTCAGATTGTGAACATTACCGCTATTCATTAAGACGAGTTTGGGAACCAAAAAAACAAAAAATTATATTTATACTTCTTAACCCATCAACAGCCACAGAGTTACGAAATGACCCAACAGTTGAAAGGTGTGAACGTCGTGCTAGAGTACTAGGTTTTGGAGCTTTCATAGTATGTAATATTTTTGCATGGAGAGATACAAATCCAGAAAAAATGAAACTAGCAATTGACCCCATAGGAGAGCACAACAATAAGGCAATAGTAGAAGGTTGTTATTGGGCTGACAAACTAATCTGTGCTTGGGGAACTCACGGATCTCATCTAAACCGTGGCGATGAAGTTTTAGCGATAATAAGAAAAATACCAAAGACGTTGTACCATTTAGGGTTGACTAAACATGGGCTACCAAAACATCCTTTATATATAAGCTACAAACAAAAACCACTGATTTGGACACATAATAACGTATGATCAGATTATGCAACTAGAGTAAGTTTTTATAAAAATTATAAAAATTTTTTTTAATTTTAATCAACTGACAAGTTTTACATGAACTAATATAACTTCCAGCAAAGGCTACCGAACTAAAGCTCCTTAGTCCAGATCCAACCTTAATAAAAAAAGCAGATTATAACGGTTCTTTAAAAGATGTAATTAACACTTCACTTTTTTAAAAAAACACAATATACGCGCGACTTCACTATAACTTGTGAAAACACTCCATGGGCCCTGCTGGACGACATCCCGGCATGCGCCATCAACCCTTAAACAGAAAAGGAGACCACGATGTCGATTACAGCAGACGAAAAAGCGCGGTTAATGAAAGAGTATGCAACTAACGAGGGGGACACTGGGTCGCCTGAAGTACAGGTAGCGATTTTAACTTCTAGAATTACTACCCTTACAGAACACTTTAAAATTCATAAAAAAGATAACCACGGACGTCGTGGACTTCTAAAAATGGTTGCGACAAGACGTAAGCTTTTAGACTACCTAAAAGAAAAAGAAGAAAAGCGTTACTCGGATCTTATAAAAAGTCTAGGTATTCGCAGATAATAATATAAAATGCCCCCTTTGAAGGGTTTTAATACTGGATATCCAGCAGTAAATTATAATTATTGGGTAGGAGACAATTCGGTCTCCAGTAAAATAGTCACTTAAGGATATGCTTATAGAGACTTAAAAAGGAATAAATATGTTTAAAACAACAAAAAAATCAATCCAATGGGGAGAAGAAACTCTTACATTAGAAACAGGTAAAATTGCAAGACAGGCAGATGGTTGCGTTATTGCTACTTACGGAGAAACCTCTGTAATGGCAGCAGTTACATTTGCAAAAGAGCAAAAGCCAGGCCAGGATTTCTTTCCTCTCACAGTACACTACAATGAAAAATATTATGCCGCAGGTAAAATTCCTGGTGGGTTTTTCAAAAGAGAAGCAAGGCCAACTGAAAAAGAAACACTTACTTCAAGACTCATTGATCGTCCAATTCGACCACTTTTCGTTCCAGGGTTCAAAAATGAAGTATTAGTTATTTGTACTGTCTTAAGCCATGATCTAGTTAATGATCCAGACGTAGTGGCGTTAATCGCAGCCTCAGCGGCGCTAACAATATCTGGAGCACCATTTATGGGTCCAATCGCTGGTTGTCGCGTCGGTTTTGAGGATGGAGAATATATTTTAAATCCTGAAATAGACGATATGCAAAATTTACGCACTAAGCCTGAACAAAGATTAGACCTAATTGTCGCTGGAACAAAAGACGCTGTTATGATGGTAGAATCAGAGGCTTATGAGCTGTCCGAAAAGGAAATGCTCGGAGCGGTCACTTTCGCTCATGAACAAATTCAACCAGTGATAGACACTATTATCAACTTCGCTGAAGACTGTGCTAAAGATCCTTTTGAATTTAATCCCCCCGACTATAGTAAATTATACGCGGCTACAAAAAAATCTGGTGAAAAAGCTATGCGCAAGGCGTATGCCATTACAGACAAACAAAAAAGAACTCTAGCGGTTAGTGAAGCACGAGATCTAATTAAAGCTTCGCTTTCTGAGGATGAGCTTGCAGACGAGAACTTGGGTTCAGCCATAAAAAAACTTGAAAGTTCTGTATTGCGTGGAGACGTAGTTAAAAAAGGTAAGCGCATTGATGGAAGAGCTCTAGATAAAATACGTCAAATTTCATCAGAAGTTGGCATACTCCCTAGAACGCACGGCTCAGCTTTGTTTACTAGAGGTGAGACTCAGGGGTTAGTAATTACTACACTTGGGACCGGCGATGACGAGCAAATGATTGATGCCCTTGAAGGGACATATAAATCAAACTTTATGCTACACTATAACTTTCCTCCATATTCAGTCGGGGAAGTAGGAAGGTTTGGCCCTCCAGGCCGTCGAGAAATAGGCCACGGCAAGTTGGCTTGGAGAGCACTTCAAGCCGTTTTACCAGCCGCTACTGATTTTCCCTACACTATAAGACTAGTTTCTGAAATCACAGAATCAAATGGGTCGTCTTCAATGGCGTCGATCTGCGGTGGCTCACTATCAATGATGGATGCAGGGGTACCTCTCAAAGCTCCAGTTGCTGGAGTTGCAATGGGTCTAATCTTGGAAGAAGATGGTAGTTACGCTGTTTTGAGTGACATTTTGGGTGATGAAGACCATTTAGGTGATATGGACTTTAAAGTTGCTGGAACGGTAAATGGTATAACATCCTTACAAATGGACATCAAAATTGCTGGAATTACCCCAGCAATAATGGAAAAAGCACTTGCTCAAGCTAAAGAAGGTCGACTGCATATCCTAGGAGAAATGGCCAATGCGTTAACCGAAGCAAGTGATTTCTCTGTTCACGCGCCTAGAATTGAAACTATGCAAATCCCAACAGATAAAATTCGGGAAGTTATTGGTTCTGGAGGTAAAGTAATTCGCGAGATTGTAGAGGTTTCAGGAGCTAAAGTAGATATCAACGATGAAGGTATTATAAAAATAGCCTCTCCAAACGGAGAAGCTATAGCAAAAGCCTATGAAATGATTCACTCGATTGTAGCTGAACCAGAACAGGGGAAAATATACACAGGCACAGTTGTAAAAATAGTAGACTTCGGGGCGTTTGTGAATTTCTTTGGAAAACGTGACGGCTTAGTCCATGTATCTCAGATAGAAAACCGGAGGTTAAAACATCCATCGGACGTTTTAAAAGAGGGCCAAGAGGTTAAAGTAAAGCTTTTAGGGTTTGATGATAGAGGAAAAGTTCGTCTAGCAATGAAAATGGTCAACCAAGAAACTGGTGAAGAAGTGGCCGACGAAGTAGCTAAAGATTAAAATAACTTAGGGTGTTTCTGCAGATTGGGTGCACCCTAATACACTTGTTCTTAATAATAAAAAATAAGTTTTAAAAAGGCTTTTTAAGAATGACCTCAGTGTTTACACTAATACGAGATCTAAAAAGACGTTACGTAGCTGAAAAGTATCGCAAGAAAAATGGTGATTCATACAGAATTCATGGCTTAGAAGTAACTGTACCAGGACATATAAGCCCCGGAATTCGTTATATTTTAGCAAAAGGGCGACCGTATGAAGCAGATGAAATAAAACTTGTCGCTTCAATACTAAAAAAAGGTATCAATGTTATCGAGCTTGGGGGTTCAATTGGACTTCTATCTAGGGTGATAAGGAATAAAATAGGGCCAACTGCTACACATTTGATTATAGAAGCAGATCCAACATTAATTGATACATGCCGTCAGAATTCAGAAATTGGGTCAGAAAAAGGGAAGACTAAAGTTCTCCACGCAGCTTTAGCTTATGTCGACACCCCAACATTAGCATTTAAAAAAGGAAAGACAGCTCATACTGGAAAAATAGCAACTTCCAGTGAAAAGGGTAATATACATGTACCAGCTATCGAGCTTAAAGAGCTCATTCAAAAAATGCCAAAGAGTAAAGAACTGATACTAGTTTCTGATATTGAAGGTGCGGAATATGAAATGTTTGAAAAAGAATCCAGAGAGGTTTTTTCTAATTTCTCTTATGCAATTATAGAAATTCATCCTAAAACCTTTCAAAGTCTAAATAAATCAGAGGCTGGATTTAAAAATATTATAGCTGAAAAAGGGTTTTCAATAATACAGCGAGAAGAAAATGTTCTACTTTTAAGAGGTTCACAAAAGTAATATAATCTATTAAGAACTTTTTTTAAAAAGGGCTTTTAAAAAGGGCAAGGGGATTGAAATTTAATCCCTCTTCCACCGTTAGGGTGCATAAATCTTAAACTTTCTGCATGAAGCATCAATCTAGAAAAATTTGAAGCTTCTCCACTAGAGTAGAAGGGATCTCCCAAAATTGGGTGCCCTAGTTCTTGCATATGGACCCTAAGCTGATGAGATCTCCCCGTTTCAGGAACCAACCTTAGGCGAGTACTGAACTCCTTATAACGCAATACTCGCCAATTCGTAATTGCTTCCTTACCATTTTCATAATCTACGTGTTGCAAGGGACGGTTTGGCCAATCAACCTTCAACGGCAAATTAACTATGCCCTGCCTATCTACTACTTTCCCCCAAACCTCCGCCAAATAGCTTTTCTTAATTTGTCTTTTTTCAAATTGGAGATTCAAGTGTCGTTGAGAATGCTTAGTTAAACCAAATATCATTAATCCTGATGTATCTCTATCAAGCCTATGTACTAAAAGCGCATCAGGAAAAATAACTTTTAACCTCTCAATCAAACAATCAGATAAATCCTCTCCTTTTCCAGGAACAGACAAAAGCCCCGAAGGCTTATTAACTACTACTATCTCTGCATCCTCATAAATGATATCTAAAGGATCGCTTGGTGGATTATAATTCAATGTCACCTACCTACTTAATAAACTTTTAAAGATCTTGAGAAGAATTTGTTATACTTCTACCCTTTCAAAAGCTTAGAGTCCGGGTCATACATTGGCCTAAAAGATACTTCCGCCCCCACTTTTGTACCCGCCACATCAATTTCATATGAAGATGCAAGGAGTTGATCCAATGTCTGACCTTCACACGGAACATACCCCAAACCGATTGCTCCCTTAAGGTGATGCCCATAAGCACCAGAAGATACATAACCGACAATTTCCCCATCTCTAATTATGGGTTCATTATGATATAATAATGGTTCCGGATCTGTTAAGCGAAATTGCAAAAGTCTTTTATTCAAACCAGTTTCTTTTTTTCTAAGAACTGCGTCTCGACCTATAAAACTTTCTTTATCTAATTTTAAAGCAAACCCTAGGCCTGCCTCTAAGATATGATCTTCACACGTAATATCATGACCAAAATGGCGGTACGCCTTCTCTATTCGGCAACTATCCATAACGTGCATTCCACAAAGCTTTAGCCCTAGATCTTTCCCAGCTTCCCATAAAGTTTCAAAAACATGTTCTGCTTGGTCTGATGAGATGTATATCTCCCAACCCAATTCTCCAACATATGAAACTCTGTGAACTCTAGCTAAACCCATACCAATCTCTATTTCTTGTACTGTTCCAAAAGGGTTAACCTCGTTTGCAAAATCAGCAGGGGACACTCGTGACAAAAGAGCTCGAGAGTTTGGGCCCATAACGGCCAATACACCCTCAGAAGATGTCACATCAGTTAACACAACGTGGAAATCACCAACATGTCTTCGCAACCAAGTTTGATCTGCTAACCTAGTAGCTGCTGGTGTCACAACTAGGTAGGCTGTCTCAGAAATTCGTGTAATAGTAACATCTGCTTCAATGCCACCTGCTAAATTTAAAAATTGTGCATATACAATTTTTCCAACCTTTACAGAACAATTAGCGCCTGTAATAATATTAAGGAATTTTTCGGAATCTGAGCCCTCGACACGTATCTTACCAAACGAAGACATATCATAAATCCCAATATTATTTCTAATTGCAGAGTGTTCTTCAGCCACATTATTAAACCAATTTTGTCGTTTCCATGAGTATTTATAAAACCGATCTTCCCCTTTATTAGCAAACCAATTCGCTCTTTCCCAACCAGCTGTTTCCCCCATAACTGCCCCCAGGTTTAAGAGACTCTTATGGAAAGGCGACCTACGAATTCCTCTGCTTGTTTTCTTTTGCAAGTATGGAAAATGGTCAGCATATAACAGCCCTAATGTTTCCTTTGACCTTTCATATAAATAGGTCTTATTGCCTTGGAATGGCTGCATTCTCGAAATATCGACATCACCTAAGTCAAATGGCTTAGTTCCACTATGCATCCACTCAGCTAGAGCCATTCCCGCTCCCCCTGCTGACTGTATGCCAATAGAATTAAAACCCGCTGCAACCCAAACATTATCCATCTCAGGAGAAAGGCCAAGATGATAGGCATCGTCAGGAGTAAAGCTTTCTGGACCATTAAAAAATGTGTGTATCCCCGTTTCAGCAATCACTGGAACTCTATTACATGCTGCCTCTAATATTGGTTCAAAATGGTCAAAATCACTGGGTAATTCATCAAACTCAAAGCTTTCAGGTATACCTTCCATTCCCCAAGGCTTTGAAGTTGGTTCAAATGCACCTAGCAAAACTTTCCCAGCCTCTTCTTTGTAATAAGCACACTCATCTGGCACCCTTAAAACTGGCATTTGTGTTAGGTTTGGTATGGCCTCTGTCACTGCATAAAAATGTTCACATGCATGTAATGGCACATTTACTCCTAACATTTTACCTACCTTGTGCCCCCACATTCCTGCACAATTAACAATATGTTCACACTGAATATGTCCTTGCTCATCACCGTTAACCCAAGTTACCTCAGTAACTCTTTTACCACTTTTTTTGACTCCTAAAACCTCAGTGTTTTCCTTAATTATCACTCCGTTTTGGCGAGCTCCTTTAGCTAAAGAAAGCGCAATATTAGAGGGGTCTCCTTGTCCGTCTTTATCCAAATAGACACCAGCTAAAACTCCATCTGTATTTAAAATAGGGTACCTAGACTTAACTTCTGAAGGGCCAATTTCTTCCACTTCGACGCCAAAGGCACGAGCCATCGCAGCTTGTCGAAAGATTTCTTCCTTTCTTTCTTCAGTCAAAGCAACCGTAATTGAACCACACCTTTTAAAACCTGTAGCAACACCCGTCTCAGCATCCAGCTTTCCATAAAGTTCCTGGCTATATTTAGCTAATTTTGTCATATTAGCAGTTGCTCTTAACTGAGCTATCAGGCCGGCAGCATGCCAGGTTGTTCCGGAGGTTAATCTTTTTCGCTCCAACAAAACAATATCTTTCCAACCTAACTTCGCTAGATGGTAAGCAACAGAGCAGCCGATTACTCCACCACCTATAATTACCACTCTTGCCTTTTCTGGTATCTTTTCCATTACCTAGATTCCTTAAATCTGCGAGTTAACTCAGCGATATGGGAGGGGCCAACTTCACAACAGCCGCCCACAATAGTGGCACCCAAATCGACCCAACTAGAAACAAAATCGGCATATTTAGTTGGTGTTAAATCCTCTCTGGTGTCTAGTAATTCAACAGTTGATAGCTTGGTTAAATATTCCTTTGCTATACGAGAGAAACCGTTAGCATAACCACCAAATGGTAAATTAAAGCTACGTATTATAGGCAAACCCAAACTTATAGCCTCAGGTGTTGAGCAATTTAATAAAATTGCTGCAGGATTATACTTTTCTACCAAGGAATTTATTTTTTTAAGATCCTCACCCGATCGCAACTTTGTCCCATCATTATCATCTACAGAAAAAGCTATCCAAACTGGCTTGTCCTGTTTTGAAGTTGCCTCTAGTGCTCCCCAACCTTGTTCAATCGATGAAACAGTCTCAATAATAAACATATCCACAAATGACTCATGAATATTAACAATTTCTTGATATAGCCTAAAAGCTTCTGATGGCAGAACAGAAGACTCACTTTGATAAGACCATCCTAGTGGGCCTAGGGAACCTGCCACCAACCCTGAACCAAATCTATCTCTCGATTCTACTGCAACTCTACAAGCAGTTTGATGTAAGTGTATAAACTCTTCATCTTTCCCTGACTTCAAAAGTCTATCATGATGGATAGCATATGTGTTTGTTGTACAGATATCTGCTCCTGCAGCAAAATAATCATCATGAACTTCTCCAACCATATTAGGGGAATCAATCATTAACTGTGTCGCCCAAAGTGGTGTTGGGGTTTCGACACTTCTCTTAACAAGTTCCTGCCCCATACCCCCATCTAGAATAGTTACGGTCATGACCTTAGTCTTTCATTGTCAGGATCCCAAAGTGGCTTATCTTCTTGAACAATCGCATTAAATCTCTCCCCGTAGATTTCAACTTCTAGGCTTTGCCCTTGCTGACAAAATTCAGACTTTATGACCCCCAATGCAATAGATTTATTTACCCGGTAACCCCAACCACCAGAAGTTGTCTCCCCCACAATCTGATTTTCACTCCATATTGTGGACATATAAGGAGCGTCATACTTTTCACTATCAACTATTAAAGTAACAAATCTACTCTTGATCCCCTGCTGCATTTCACTCAGTAGAGCACTTTTACCTTCAAATTCCTGTGGTTTATCAAATTTTATAAATCTATCCAGCCCACCCTCTAAAAGTGAGTAATCTGTTGTTAACTCTCCTTTCCAAGCACGATAACCCTTTTCTATTCTTAATGAGTTTAAAGCATACATACCAAATGGTTTTGCTCCATTTAAATTTGCAGCATCATATACCTTTTGAACATCCTTATTCTTTAAATGAACTTCCCACCCTAGCTCACCTGCAAAAGAAACTCTTATTACAAAAGCCTCAACACCGGCAACATTAGCAACCTGGTGGGTCAACCAACCCTTATTAACGTCTACATCTGAAATTAATGATAACACATTTCTAGATTTTGGCCCTGTAATAATAAGAGTATCCATATCATCGGTTTCATCAGAAATCTTGATGTTTTTAGAAAGTTTATTATTCAATATCTCTCTATCATGCCACTGTGCTGCAGCCGCTGTGATTAAAATAAAATCATCTTCTGCTAATCGAACACATGACAACTCTGACAAGATTTTTCCTCTACTGTCAGACACATATATTAGATTCATCCGCCCTACCTTTGGAATTGCTCCAGTGCAGAGTTTTCGAATTTCTTCTGCCGCACCGACTCCACTTATTCGAAATCGTGAAAAACCAGGAAGATCCAAAATTCCACAGCTATCTCTTACAGCCAAACACTCCTCTTTAACTCTAACTTCCCAAGGTCCAGATCTTTCCCAGGTCTCACAAGACTCTAGGGATATATCATCACCAGGATTTGCAAACCAATTTGCTCTTTCCCAACCATTATATACCCCCATGACACCACCCAACCCTCTAATACGCTCATCTATTGGTGATAATTTTTTATTTCTGCCATTTGGCCACTCATAATTAGGGAAATGCATTGCGTATTCATGCCCGTAGATCTCCACTGCCTTTTCAATGCAATATTTTCTGTCAGCATATGATGTATATCTGCGTGGATCTACTGCCCACATGTCCCACTCTGTTTCCCCTTCTATCACCCATTCTGCGAGGACTTTTCCTGCGCCTCCTGCCTGAGTGATTCCAAAAGTAAAAACACACGCTTCAAATGCATTTACTACTCCTGGCATTGGGCCGATTAAGGGTAGACCATCTGGCGCATAAGGAATTGGACCATTAATAACTTTTCCTACTCCAGAAGTACCAAGAATAGGCACCCTAGCCATTGCGTCTTCTATGTACCACTCTAACCTTTCCAAATCATCTGGATAAAGCTGAAAACTGAAATCCTCCGGCATTGGATCATCGGGTGTTACCCAATGTGCCTTACAATTTCTTTCATAAGGTCCAAGATTAAGTCCAAATTTTTCTTGTCTTAAGTAATAACTACTATCTACATCTCTTAATAAAGGAAGCTTCCCATTATCTTTAGACCATTCTTCTAACTCTTTTATAGGCTCAGTTAAAAAGAACTGATGAGACATTGTAGCCATTGGAACCGTTCTGCCTCCAAATGGCTTAAACCACTCTCCAACTCTTTGAGCATAATAACCTGCTGCATTAACTACTTTTTCACATCTAATGTTACCTTTTTCTGTGTGTACAACCCACTCATCACCCTCTCTAGAGATGCCAATTGCTGGCGTAAATCTGAAAATTTTTCCACCCATGTTTCTTGCGCCTTTTGCAAGCGCCTGAGTCAACTGGGCAGGGTCAATATCACCGTCATCAGGATCATAGAGACCACCAGCTAAGTCATGTGTTTCTAAGAATGGGTAGATATCTTTCATGTCAGAGACTTGCATAATATCTAAGTCCATTCCTTGATACTTTCCCATACTTCTGCAGCGTTCGAACTCTTTCATTCTATTTATAGAGTGCGCAAGCCTTAGTGACCCAGTAACGTGATAATTCATAGGGTAATCAACCTCTTCCGCCAAGCCACGGTAGAGTTCTAAGGAATACCTTTGCATATTCATGATTGCCCACGAAGTACTAAACGATGGACAATTTCCTGCAGCATGCCATGTCGAGCCAGCAGTAAGCTCATTTTTTTCTAATAAAATGCTGTCCTTCCAACCAAATTTGCATAAATGATAAAGAGCTGAGGTACCAACTACTCCTCCACCAATAATTACTACACGCGCCGTTGTTGGGAAATCTACCATTACTTAAACCCTTTTAAATTAAACCTTAAGGTAAAACAAAAATAAAACTCTTACTATTAAATTATATTAAGCCAAAAATTACTATACCTTAATTTTGAAACTCACTATTTACTAGAAAGTACTTCCTAAATGTTTACAATGGACACCAACAGATTTTATTTAACAGAATTTTGACTTCTAAATGGTTTTGGCAACGCTTGACGTTACCAATATCAGGTGTATGGTATACCACATAGCAACCATTTAAATTTCTATTAGTGTAGCTATCAACAACTTTATATCAGCAGAATAAATAATAAATGTTGCCTCCACTCAAAATAATAATAGGGTTTAAATTATGAGAAACTTTCACTTACCGGGTAGATCTCCAGTGTTTGCCAGCAACGCCATGTGTGCTACTTCAAATCCACTGGCGTGCAAGGTTGCTCTATCCATTTTAGAGAATGGTGGAAATGCAGTTGATGCTGCTATTGCTGGGGCAGTTTTACTTGGCTTATGTGAGCCACAAATGACTGGCATAGGCGGTGACTGTTTTGTTCTTTTAAAACCAAAAAATTCTGAAGAAATAGTTGGATTGAATGGTTCTGGAAAGTCGCCTAAATCATTAACCTCTCAAAAACTCACATCCAAAGGTCTAACTGTTATGCCAACAGATACCGCAGATGCGGTGACTATCCCGGGCGCGATAGATGCTTTCTGTAAGCTATCTGAAGATTATGGGAATATGAGTATGGCCGAAACTTTAAGGCCAGCTATTTATTATGCTGAAACCGGAGTTCCAGTTGGTAATAGAACAGGTTTTGATTGGGAAAAAAGCGAACAGAATTTACAAGGTGTTGCTAAGAAGTTTTATTTACTAAATGGCCAAGCACCTAGACCAGGTCAAATTTTTAAAGCTCCAAAACAGGCAGAAATTTTGCGTAAAGTTTCAAAGGACGGTCGTAAGGCTTTCTATGAAGGCGAGATTGCTGAAGATATGGTTAATTCCTTAAGTCAATTAGGAGGGTCTCATACCCTTGATGACTTTTCTGCTACTAAGTGCGAGTATACTAACCCTATTTCAGGTTTTTATAAAGATATAGAGTTGGTAGAACATCCACCGAATGGGCATGGTGCTACTGCTATTTTAATGAACAATATACTAAAAAGCTTTGATATTGTTAATATGGACCCTTTTGGTTCACAACGAGTTCACATTGAAGCTGAAGCCGCGAAACTAGCCTATGATGCAAGAAATAGATTTTTGGCGGATGCTAATTATGTGACTCGACTAGAACACATGCTTTCCAATGACACGGCTAATTCTTTGGCTAAGTTAATTAACCCAAATAAAGCTATAAACTCACCATCCTCCATATCAGAACAGGTTCATAAAGATACAATATACCTAACTGTAGTCGATAAAGATCACATGGCTGTCTCTCTAATCTATTCAATTTTTCAGAGTTTTGGTTCAGGTATTGCATCTGAAAAATATGGTGTTCTTTTTCAAAATCGTGGAAGTGGCTTTAATTTAACTGAAGGACACCCTAATGAGGTTGGCGGAAACAAACGGCCTATGCACACAATTATACCTGGCATGATTAAAAAAAATGGCAAAGTCATTATGCCCTTTGGTGTTATGGGAGGTGCCTATCAGCCAAATGGTCACTCACGTTTTGTTTCGAATTTTGTTGATTATGAAATGGATCCCCAAACTGCTATAGATGGTCCAAGATCTTTTTCAGATCGCGGAGACATGAAGATTGAAAAAGGTTACGCAAATAATATTTATTCTGAACTTGAGGATCTTGGGCATAAAGTTTCAATCCCAGTCGAGCCAATAGGTGGAGCCCAAGCTATTTTAATTGATCACAAAAATGGGGTCTTACAAGGAGGCTCTGACCCTCGAAAAGATGGATGCGCACTTGGTTACTAATTAAAGTCAAATTGTAAAGGGTATTTTCCACCACCCTCATAGTCACCAAACATTGCGGCAAGATCTGGATGGCTTACGGGTTCACCAGACTTATCTATGTCCAAATTTTGTTCAGACACATATGCAACATAATAGCTTTCATCGTTTTCTGCTAGTAAGTGATAAAATGGTTGATTTTTCTTAGGACGGTTTTCAATAGGGATATTATCATACCACTCTTCTGTATTTGAAAACTCTGGATCCACATCAAAAATAACTCCTCTAAATGGGTATTTTTTATGGCAAACAATTTGACCTAGTGTATATTTTGCATGTGACTTCAGCATATAATTGAAACCTTTAAACCCTTTAGATAGAATATCATTAACTTACTTATCTATTATATATGTCTCTTTCGCAGGAATCCAATAATGAATCTAGTATTTAATGTATTTCAAATATCAGCTCCAGTGTTTTTTTTGGCAGCAATTGGTTTTATATGGGTAAAATTAGGCTTTGAATACAAGATAGAGTTCGTCACTAGGTTAGCAATGACTTTAGCTTTACCCTGTTTAATCTTTGTAGCATTAATGAATACAAATATCTCAAGTGATACGCTTTGGGCAATCTGTTTTGCTACAGTAGGAGCATATGCATTCGTAACCATCATCTGTTTCCTTTTAGTAAAAATAACGAAACTAGATATTACAACTTTTCTTGCACCCCTTACCTTTGGAAATACTGGAAACCTTGGACTTCCTCTAGCATTTTTTGCGTTTGGCGTGGAAGGCCTTGGTTATGCTGTGGTAGTATTTGCTATTATGGCAGTTTATAATTTTACTTTTGGTGTATGGATTATCTCTGGGGGCGGCTCTATATCAAAAGCACTAAAGGAACCACTAGTGTGGGGGACCTTAATGGGCGCCATATTCCTTATTAATGACTGGGAAACACCAAAGTTTCTTACGTCGACCCTTGAGCTCATAGGGCAGATGGCAATACCATTAATGCTAATAACACTGGGTGTTGCCATTGCAAGACTTCGTCTACAAAACCTTTCAAGAGCATTAGGGTTAACCACAATAAAATTTTTTTTATGCTTGTTAGCCGCCATAGTAGCTGGAAATTATTTTGAACTGTCTCACATACCATTTTCTGTATTATTACTACAACTCACGACTCCAGTAGCAGTAACTTCATACTTGTTGGCTGCAAAATATAATAGTGGTGCCGAGGATGTCGCTGGTTTGGTTATAGTTTCAACTATTTTATCAATAGTTTACATACCAGTGATCCTTTTCTTTTTAATTTAAAACTCTGCAGTAATAACTAATCAAACACTCTATTATCAATCTCAAGAGATATATCAAATTTATTTGAAGACATATTCGGTTGATTCATAAAATCTTTAAACTTTAAAACTGTCTGATCACCCATTTCATTAGTAATAACCCACTGCCTTAAATTAACAGGATGATCTGTAAAGATCAGCTTCAAGCTTCCATATGATGAAAGCTTTGGATCTTTTAGTAACAATACTGTGGAGTCTTCTACTTTTTCATGCCTAATAACTATACCTTGTGCTTTTAAGTTAATTTTTTTTTCTAGTAAGATCTTTAACGGTGTTTTTCTTAAAGGGAATACCTTTGGATGAGTATTAGACTTTGAATCGAATACTGCAATCTGACTACCACCAACTATTACCAAACTATTATCTGGAGTTTTGTACTCCATTCTCATTCTTCCTGGACGGAAAAGAAATATCCTTCCAGTTGATACAGTTTTATCACTGTTGAACTGAGTGAAGCTTCCTGAGACCTTCTTAATTGACTCCAAATAAGTAGAGAGATTCGATAGAGAGATCTTCTCAGCTCTTAAAGTTGTGCCAAAAAACACAATAATAAAGACCATTAATAGAGTTTTTTTTATCAATTTTTAAAATCCTGAATACTAAATATTAATAATAATTTGTTTTCTAAAATTTATCTTTCAGGTACTAAAATCTCTCTCTTACCAACATGATTCGCCGAAGATACTAGTCCAGCATCTTCCATTTCCTCAACAATTTTAGCAGCCTTATTATAACCTATAGCTAGTTTCCTCTGGATATAAGAAGTTGAGCATTTCCTATCATTTGTTACAATTTGTACGGCCATATCATAAAGTGTGTTATCTCCATCATTTCCACTTCCCAACCCCAGAACTAAATCAATTTCATTCGTCTTCTCTTCATCAACACTCTCTAAAACACTCGACATATACTCTGGAGGCCCAAATGACTTTAAGTGATTGACAACTTCTTCAACTTCTTCATCACTTACAAAGGGTCCGTGAATACGTGTTATCTTTGACCCACCAGCCATATAAAGCATATCTCCCATGCCGAGGAGTTGCTCAGCGCCCATTTCACCTAATATTGTTCTACTATCGATTTTTGATGTTACTTGAAATGAAATACGTGTGGGAAAGTTTGCTTTTATTGTACCAGTAATTACGTCAACAGATGGGCGCTGTGTCGCCATGATTAAATGAATACCAGAGGCACGTGCCATCTGCGCTAGTCTTTGGATACAAGCCTCTATCTCTTTTCCAGCGACCATCATCAAGTCTGCCATCTCATCTACAATTACTACTATATATGGCATTTTTTCTGGTTTAAATTCTTCAGTTTCAAATACTGGGTCACCTGTCTCATCACTAAACCCTGTTTGCACAGTTCTAGAAAATAACTCTCCTTTGGCAAGAGTCTCTTTTACTCTCCCATTAAAACCATCAATGTTTCTAACCCCCATCTTTGACATTTTTCGATAACGTTGTTCCATCTCTCCCACCACCCACTTAAGAGCAACAACTGCTTTCTTAGGGTCTGTCACTACAGGAGATAAAAGATGGGGAATACCATCATATACGCTTAACTCTAGCATCTTAGGATCAATCATTATCATTCTACACTCTTCAGGGGAGAGCTTATATAAAAGGCTCAGGATCATTGTGTTTATAGCTACAGACTTACCAGACCCAGTTGTCCCCGCTATAAGCAAATGTGGCATCTTTGCCAAATTAGCAACAATTGGGCTCCCACTAATATCTTTTCCTAAAGCAAGTGGAAGCTTTTGTTTCCCATCACCAAAATCTCTAGATGATAGTATCTCTCTCAAAACCACCATTTCACGAGTCACGTTTGGTAGCTCAATACCTATTACAGAGCGACCAGGGACTGTAGAGACCCGAGCAGATAATGCGGACATTGATCGAGCTATGTCATCAGAAAGTCCGATAACTCTAGATGCCTTTAATCCTGGTGCAGGCTCTAATTCATACATGGTAACAACTGGTCCTGGGCGCACAGATACTATTTCACCCTTTACGCCATAATCATCTAGGACAGCCTCCAGCATTCTGGCATTCTCTTCCAAAGATTCATCGCTCATTTGCTGGCGTTCAATTATAGTGGGGTTTGTAAGAACATTGAGTGGTGGTAATTCGTATATTGCTCCAGTATCTTCAAACTTTAGAGCTGGTTGCGAGTCTTCCTCTGCTTTTTTTGAAGGTACCACTTTCTTTTGCAAAGGATACTTAATAACAGCTTTGGTCATTGCTACCTTTGAAACCTCCATCTCACTTGATTTATAAAGTTCCTCTTTTAGCAAATCAAAAGGTTCATTAATTTGATTGTCTAATGGCTCACCCTCAACACTCACGACAAGACCTTCTTCCATTTCTTGTTGTGTTGACTTTTCTTGTACCTCTTTCTTGCTTTCTATAATTGATGAAATCTTTGAACTTAGGCGATTACTTCTAGCTTCACTCTGCGTATTTGATATTTTAGGTTCAATTTTACTTAGTCCACTATCAATTGGAGTACGACGGAAGATACGTGAAAGTGAAAATTTTAATCTAGACGATTGTTTTTGTATTGGTGGTAGTTCACCTGCATATGTTTTTTCAAAGGAAGCTTCCGGATGAGAAAATTTTAAATTTTCGGGAATATGGTCTACTTCATTTGTAGGTTTATTAATACTCTTAGTTCGGATCATTGATAGAGCAATAGAACGAACAGTAAAAGTCAGTATTTTTGAGCTAGCCTTGAAAACAAATGAAAGAAAAGTAAAAGAAATCCCTCCAATCTTTCTTAATTCAAAGCCGTTAAATCCAAACACAAAAAAGGTAGTAGTTGCCGAAAGTATAAATAAAGTTAACGATAGTAAATTAACACCAACTAAGCTCTTAATTGAAAAAATATTAATAATACTCCCTAAAACCATATCACCAAAAAGGCCTCCAAGACCAAAGGGATTACTCCACTCAGCAGGGATAGGGTTAGACGAAGCAAAAATACAGATTAGAGCTACCGCTATTGGAGAAAACACTAATCGTCCCAATGCTCTATTCGAACCTATATGTAATAAAAATCTAAGCCCCCATGCTGTCAAAAGACTCGGTATAATCCACGAGCTCAAACCAACTATCATAAAGAGTAGGCTAGCCGTTGATGCTCCAAATTGCCCCATTATATTTTTTGGACTTTTACTACTAGATGAGAGCCAGCTTGAATCATCTGCGTTATAAGTTAGTAGTAGTGTGAACAGAAAAAGGCTAACCCCAATCAATAATAGGCCAAATAATTCTCGGCTACGTCGATCAATAATTAATTTTATATTATTATCAAAAATCGGCTCTCTTTGATTTGCTTGAAACGCCATATTTTAAATTTTACCTTTATTCATAAAAACAATTTTTAATTCGTGTAAGCCCACTCTTCATTTCATCTATGGGCGCAACCAATGCAACTCTTACATAATTTATTCCAGGGTTTGGATCAAAGCTTTCACGACCCAAGTACTTCCCTGGCAAAACCTTGACTCCAAAATCAGTCCATAGAATTTTAGAGCTTTCTTCTCCATCTTTGACCTCAAGCCACAAGAAAAAACCAGCATCAGGAGATTTATAATTTTCTATATTTTTAAAAACCTCATCTGCTAAGTTTAGTTTTGCTTGATATAAATTTCTATTAGCTTCTACATGCACCTCATCTCCCCAAACTTTTTCAGAGATTCTCTGCAAGGGAAGCGATAAGGGGGCACCTCCATAATTTCTTAATGTCCTCATTGCTTTTATATTTTTTGGTCCACTTGCTGCAAATCCAGACCTTAAACCTGCCAAATTTGATCTTTTTGACAATGAATTAAATAAAACAATTCTCTCTGGTGAAACCCCCATTTCTGTACCTACGGTTAGCGCACCTATTGGCGGACTAGTTCTATAGATTTCAGAGTAACACTCATCTGAAAAAATCTTAAAATTATACTTTTCAGCCAATAGTATTAATTCTTTCCAATACTCCCGTGTTGCGACGGATCCCTGAGGGTTAGATGGCGAACAAATGTACGCAATAGCTGTTCTATTTAAAATTTCAGGCGAAAGACCACAATAATCTGGTAAAAATCCGTTATTAATGTCTGCTGTTACATAAATGGGCTCCGCACTAGCTGCAAATGCCGCAACAGAGTATACTTGATAGAAAGGGTTAGGCATTAGTACTATTGACTTGTTGTCACTTTTTGTTTCAGGGCATAATGCCAAAGCGGCATTGAATAAGCCCTCACGTGTTCCATTTAAAGGAAATATTTGGTTTTCAAAATCATAGTCCACACTATATCTAAACTTTAACCACTTAGATATTGCCATCCTAATTTCATCTGTGCCATCATTTGGTGGATAACCTCGAAACTCACTTATATGTTCATTAAGTATATTAGAGATCCATTGTGGAAATTGATGCATTGGGTTGCCAATAGTCATATCTATTGGTTCCTCGCCAGGGTTTAGTCCGTCGAGGAGAGTCCGCAAACGCGGAAATGCATATGGTGGCAGTTCTGAAAACCGCTCTGGAAAGGTCATGGACCTACTTGTGCCTCACAAAATCAGGATCGTAACTGCCCTGTTAACTCTAAATTAGCCTTTGTTTACCCTGAGGTCTACAAAAAGAAATTAAAACTATATACCTAAATTATAAAGTTGTGTCTTTTTAGTCTCTTAATTAACTATTTTTTCTATTGCTGCACCAATGCTAAGTAACATGTCTTCAGAATGTGGTTTGGACATTAGCATAAAGCCTGTGGAGGGGACACCTGTTGGTAAAGTAAGAGATGCCAAACCCATTAAATTTCCAATTCGAGTGTTTTTAAGTGCTAAAAGATTATTCTTTTTATAATAGTCACCATCATTTTTTAAAAGTTCGATGTTTGGCGGTAAAATTTGAGATGTTGGTAAAATAACAGCATCATATTCAGATGTTTTATTTAACCATTCATTCCTAAGCTCCCTTAGTTTAACCCAAGCTTGTATATAATCAGAAGCCAAAACATCCTTACCACTTCGGAAACGATCTAAAATCTCTGGAAACATTAGCTGTGGTGCCGCTTCAATTTCATTCTTCCAGGTACCATAGGCCCCTGCTGGGAAGAGAGTATTTCCTAATATCTGAGCATTTTCAACTTCAACTATATCTCTATCCACCACATACGCGCCCTGACCTTTTAATGCATCCAGCACCCGATCAAAACCTTTGGCCACCTCTGGGCATATATCATCAAATGTCCCTGTTTTTAATACCATTAACTTAAGGTTTTTGACTTCTATACTTCGTAAATTTGGTACAGTCCTACCCTCTAAAGCACATAATAAATGTAACGCGTCCTCTGCTGATCGACACAAGGGGCCAACTGTATCAAAATCTGGGTTTAAAGGTACTGTTCCACGCACAGATAGCCGACCAATTGTAGTTTTTAAACCTACTAAATCATTCCACGCAGCAGGTATTCGAACTGAACCTCCAGTATCTGAGCCTATTCCCGCCACTGCTAAATTAAATGCAACCGAAGCTGCTGCACCAGAAGATGACCCTCCAGGAGCAGCAGAAAAATCATTAATACACGGGGGTGTATTGGTGACAGGGTTTACTCCTAACCCTGAAAATGCAAGTTCAGACATATGTGTTTTTCCAAAACAAACTAAACCTGCATCAGTAGCATTCTTTAAAACATCCGCATCAATTTCAGGGGTCCGTTTCTCTAATAAAAGTGATCCTGCTTCAGTAACTACTCCAGCTGTATCAAATAAATCCTTCCAGGAGATTGGCACACCATCCAAAAGACTCTTACGAGTGCCTTTTCTTGCCCGAACTCTCGATGATTTTGATTCATTCAAAGCCCTACCTTCAGTGAATCGAGCAAAAATTTTATCACTAAATGGATGACTCTTTGCTGTTTCAAAATACATTTCCATCAACTCTACTGGATCAATATCTCCAACCTCAATACCTCTTCCTAGCGTACTTGCTGTCATGGACAGCCAATCTTTTGTCATATTTTTATTCTCCTATCCATTGTTAGACGCTAACCCCAAGCATCCCCATGGACAACCATAAGTTTTCTAGATTACATATCACGATGATGTATAACTCAGATATAGTAATAATTGGTAGTGGGTTGAATGGTTTAACTCTTTCTTTAGTTCTTGGAACTACCGGGTTAAAGGTGGCTCTTGTAGACGGGAACACATTGGCTACAGATTATTTAAGTAATCAAAAATTTGATGGTAAAGCTTACGCATTAACCATTGCTTCGCAAAGGCTACTTAAAGCAGTTAATATTTGGCCTGCCTTAAAAAAAAATGCTCAACCCATACTTGATATTAAAGTCACTGATGGGCATCCAGGTGCTGGACCATCCCCTTTTATAATGCATTTCAATCATAACGAAATAGGTGACGACCCCATTGCTTATATGGTAGAAGACAGGCATTTGAGAAAGGAGTTTAATGACCGTATAAACGTGTCTAATAATATAAAGCGATTTAATGGAAATGTAATAAATAACAAGCTTGAAAATAACGAAAACCAAGTGTTTCTAGAGAATGGAGATATTGTCAACACAAAAGTAATTTTAGCGTGTGACGGGAGAGGAAGCCCAACAGCAAAAAGAGCTGGCATCTCATTTAGAAATAAAAACTATCAACAACAAGCGCTTGTAACAGCATTAGAGCATGAAAAAAATCATAATAGTATAGCACATCAATTCTTTATGCCTTTAGGGCCATTAGCAATTTTACCACTCAGAAAAAATAATTCTTCTATAGTTTGGGTTCTATCAAAAGAAGTTGGAGAACAGACATCAAAATTAAATAACAATGCTTTTTTAGAGAAATTGAGACCTGCGTTTGGTAATTTTTTGGGCGATATAAAGGTATCTGGGAAGCGTTTTTCTTACCCGCTAAACTTAATAACTGCTGATAACTTTACTGGGGAACGTTTAGCTTTAATCGGGGACGCAGCACACTCCATTCATCCTCTAGCAGGTCAAGGTTTTAACCAGGGAATCAGGGATATAGCCACAATCGCCGAAGTTTTAGTAGATGCTTACAGACGGGGAGAAGATATAGGCACCAAAAATGTCTTAAATCGATACAGTGCTTGGAGAAGGTTTGACTCTAAAAGTTTAAGTAGCTCTACAGATTTTTTTAATACATTATTCTCAAACGATAACTCGTATTTACGTCTAGGTAGAAACTTAGGAATGGGATTAATTAACAACACAAGCCTGTTAAAACAATTTTTAATAAGAGAAGCCACAGGTTTAACTGGGGATCAGCCTCGTTTATTACAAGGGATTACTCTTTAAGTATCAGTCCATCTTTCTAGCTTCATCAATTAACATAATAGGAATACCTCCTCGAATCGGGAATGCTAACTTAGCCTCAGAGGAAATTAATTCATTAGATTTTTTATCAAATTTTAAAGTTCCCTGCGTCACCGGGCAAACTAGATTCTCTAACATAAGTCGATTTGACTTGCCGTCATTCATTGAAGTGACCTTCCTGAATTTCCGCCTAATAGAGAAAACTCTAATAGTGTTATTAGAGTTTCTCGCCTAGCACTTAAACACGGAGCCTCCAAAAGCGCTTGCTTATCTTCAGACTCAAAAGGGCAAAGTATCGATAGCGAATTAACCAGCAACTCTTCATCGGCATCTTTTAAACTATTCCAATCAGTTTTAAGATCTGCATATGCAAAAAACTTTGCTAATAATTTCATAAAATAATCTCGATCAAAAGCCTTATCTTTTTCTGCTGGACCAATATCATTTTCAAATTCTTTCCAGTCAACATGTGCCTTCCTATAAGCACTTAAACTTATTTTCTCTTCAACTATTCTAAACCTAGAAACTCCTGCCAGTGTAATCATATATCGCCCATCCGGTGTTTCAGAAAATTGTTGCACACGACCAGCACAGCCTACTGAATGAAGTTTTTCTATACCTTTTTCTTTATAATTGAATTGAATCATACCCATTAAACGGTCTTGGCTTTTTAGACAATCTTCAAACATTTGAAGGTACTTTGGTTCAAAAATTTGAAGAGGAAGGTTTGCTCGTGGCAAAAGTAAAGCACCTGACAATGGGAAAATTGGTATAACACCCGGTAAATCTTTGTTTGAAAACATAATTAACTATCACCTAACATAAACATTAACTAAATATTAACGAAGACAATCTTCTTCTTGCCTTAAGGACTAATGGGTTATCAGGTTTCATGGTATCAAAAACTATTAATAAATTTGACTTTGCTGCTCCCTCATTCCAATCTCGATCAATCCGAAACAGTTCGAGTAAATGATCTATCGCATCAGAAATTCGTGACTCTTTAATCAAGACAAGTGCTAAATCTAATTTAGCTTGTTTATCTTCTGGATTTTTTTTGACTAAACTCGTTAACTCTTCAACACTAGCTAACCCTTTAGATTGAGCTAGCAAGTTAAGCGTCATTTTAATAGATTCTATATCCTTAGAGCCCTGTAACTCAGTTGGTATATTTTCAATTAAATGTTCTACCTTATCAATTTCACCCAGCCCTAAAAAAGCTCTAGCCAATCCAGAATATGCTTTGGAATTTACAGGGTCTTCTCCTAGGATTGCGGAAAATGTCTCTGAAGCACCTGCAAAATCTTTCTCCTCCAACATTTGTTCCGCAACTGAAATAGCTTCATCTAGACCAGAGTCAGAGTTATTATCTGTTAGGGGAAGTAACTTTTCAATAAACTTCTTTATTTCACTTTCGGGTTGAGCACCTTGGAAAGCATCCACTGGCTTTCCATCGAAAAACGCATAAACTGTTGGAATTGATTTAACTTGTAGCTGAGCGGCTATTTGTTGGCTCTGATCAATATCTATCTTCACCATTTTCACTTTACCCTTAGCAGCTAAAACAGCTGCTTCTAAAGCGGGCCCAAGAGTTTTGCACGGACCACACCAAGGTGCCCAAAAATCTACTATGACAGGGACGTCTTTGCTTGCCTCTATCACGTCAGACATGAATGTCGCCTCAGTTCCATCTTTTATTAAGTTATTTAAATTATTACTTTCTGTTAACATTTTTTATCAACTCTTCTTTTTAAAAAAATTTTTGTAACCCTTACTGCCAAGGGCGTTATAAATCGAATATCGCAAAAACCGGGGCGTGATCTGAAGGTCTGTCCCAACCTCTCACTTCTTTAATAATATAGCAGTCTTCAATGAACGGCGCTATGTCTCTTGTTGCCCAAATATGATCTAGTCTACGTCCCTTATCTGCTTTTTGCCAATCTTTCGCCCTATAAGACCACCAAGAGTATAGCTTTCCATTTGGTATAAACTTGCGAATCACATCAACCCAATTACCAGATTTTTGCACATCCAGTAAAGTTTTCACTTCAACTGGTGTATGACTAACCACCTTTAATAACTGTTTATGGGACCAAACGTCATTCTCTTCTGGTGCTATATTTAAATCTCCAACTAGAATAGATTTTTTTGGCATATTGCTTTCAAAAGCTACTTTAAGATCATTCAAGTAGTCTAACTTTTGACCAAATTTTACATTCTGTTCTCTATCAGGAATATCTCCACCAGCTGGAATATAATGATTGTGTACTGTCACGCCGTTCTCAAGTCGCGCAGCAACATGACGTGCCTGACCAAGCCCAGCAAAATCAACGGAACCAGTATCCTCTATTGGTATTTTTGAAATTGTTGCAACACCGTTATAACCTTTCTGACCCCTGGCCACTAAATAATCATAACCCAGATCTTTTAAAGCATCTAAAGGTATATCACTCACGGGACTTTTACACTCTTGCAGGCAGAGTATATCAGGTCGCTCTCTTTCTAAGAGCTTTACAACAAGAGGCATACGCAACCTTACAGAATTTATGTTCCAAGTAGCAATTTTAAGCTTCATTTAACTAGTTCCACATTATTAATATATTCAACTATAATTCTAACCGATATCCGCCAGGTTCACTAACAAGCAAGTTTTGACTAATACAGTTAGTACTAATTTTTTTCCTCAATCTATATATATGGGTCTCAAGTGTATGAGTCATAACCTCAGATTTATATCCCCAGACCTCTGTTAAAAGAGTATCTCTCTTAATAAGCTTTCCATTTGATTCATACAGAAAGTTTAAAATCTTTGTTTCCATTTCAGTTAGTCTTATCTCACTCCCAGTTTTTGTTACTAACCTCTTCATTAAATAGTTAAAGGAGTAAGGTCCAATCTCTATCTCTCTGTTTTTATTAATAACAAAATCTCTCATTTCCTTTTTTATCCTACTAAGAAGTTGAGGGAAATAAATTGGCTTAGGTAACTTAGCAACGCCAATGTCATTAACTTCGTTATAACTGTGATATAGGTATATAATCGGAACTAAACTTACTACCCTAGAGAGCAATTCAGTTAAAAAAACTTTATTTAAAATAGAGTTAAAGCTATCAACTATTATAATCTCAGAAAGATTATCGAACAGATCCTTAGTTTGAAGGCTTGCAGAATTCACCTTCTTAATATTAAAGTTTCGAGAATCTTCTAGCAACCCTCCCAAAGCTTCCACAAATTCAATATCATCCGAAATAATAGTGATATTCTTGAAACTTACCATTAACATTCCTTTGCAATCCATAGCTTACTTGAATAGTTAGCTAAAATCAAAGCTATATAAAACCTCGAACGTAATATAACGTTAACACATATATTTTTTTCGAACTTTAATAAAAAGGTACTTAAACTAACTTGAAATAAACTACTCTAGGAAATTAAATGACTATTGGTCCCAATACCTTTGAAATACTAGCTCGAGCACGAAATGATTTAAGAGTAGGTATACCCATTGTAATAGAAAATACGATTATCGCTTCTGCAGAGAATATAGATGAAAATAAGCTAAAAAAGTTGCAGGAGATTAATTCATTAAGTATTGCTATTACAAGTTGGAGAGCAAAAACCCTAAACTTAGCGCCTTATGATCAAGATCTTGTTAGAGTATATGTTCCCCAAAATATCAATGCTAAATGGATAAAAGCAATAGCCGACCCATCGATGGATTTAGCAACGCCCATGAAAGGCCCATTAAAAGCTGTTAGGGATAGCAACGTAGCGATAGCTCGCGATTCCATCAAACTTGCTAAAGAAGCGCAACTTTTACCTTCGGTTATATTAGTAAATATTGATGACGGGAAATCTTATTCTGATCGCCATAACCTAACCTATTTATCATATACAAACTTAAAAGAGGGATTATCCAAACCTACTCCGGTGAAACCCGTAGGGTGTGCTAAACTCCCGATTTTCGCCTCTAGAGACACCAAAATGACAGTTTTCAGACCAAGTAATGGTGGAGAAGAACATTACGTTATAGAGGTTGGCAGACCCTCCAAAAGTAGTCCCGTGTTAACAAGGTTACATTCTACCTGCTTTACAGGCGATGTTTTGGGCTCCTTGAAATGTGACTGTGGTCCACAGTTAAATGGGGCATTAGAGCAAATTGCTGCTTATGGAGGAGGATTACTCATATATTTAAATCAAGAAGGTCGTGGAATCGGTTTAGCTAACAAAATAAGAGCTTACTCACTGCAGGATCAAGGCTTTGATACGGTAGATGCCAATCATAGGTTAGGGTTTGAAGATGATGAAAGGGATTTTAAAATTGGTGCCGAAATCTTAACTAATTTAGGCTTTTCTGAAATAAAATTGCTTACAAACAACCCTCGAAAAGTTGGCATGCTTGAAGAAAATGGTATTGTTGTAACAGAAAGGCTTCCGTTAAAAGTGGGTCACACTGCAGATAATACTGATTATCTTCACACTAAAGTAAAGCGATCTGGACACCTAATTGAGTAGCGTAGATTTAAATGTCACAAAATGGGGGTTGCAATTTGCAGGACGGTTTTTCCCTGCGAGCATTGGAAAAAACGGTATTACTGCTAGTAAAAGGGAGGGAGATAATGCTACCCCAATCGGCAATCACCAGATCACAAGTGTCTTATATAGACCTGACCGCGTAATAAAACCATGTGCTTGGGCAAAAATTATTAAACCATATGATATTTGGTCTGACGATGTCAAAGACCCAAATTATAATATGATTGGAAAACGCCCATACGAATATCGTCACGAAGTACTATCCAGACCCGACCCTCTTTATAATGTTATTTTACTTACAAACTGGAACTGGCCAGTACCAACAAAAGGAATGGGGTCCGCTATTTTTGTACACTCCTGGCGAAAACCAAGACACCCGACAGAAGGTTGCATTGCATTGGCTTCCCATCATCTCTTATGGATAACAAAAAGGCTAAAACCATATTCTAAAATTATTGTTAGGTAATATTTTAAATTATGGCCTTTGTCCAAAAATCGCAGAACCAACTCGGATATAACTTGCGCCCGCTAATATTGCTTTCTCAAAATCGTTACTCATACCAATACTAAGTTCACTTAAGCCATACTTTTCCTTTAAAGTTCTTAGTGCGTCAAAATGTGGGGAGGGGTCTTCCAATACTGGCGGGATACACATTAAACCCACCACTGGAAGGCGTAATTCAGAACAAACTGTTAATAAATTTTCTAAATTATCAACATCAACACCTGCCTTTTGAGGTTCCTTACCGGTATTAACTTGAATAAAGAGCTTTGGACAGCGACCTGTTTCCTCCATAATTAATGAAATACGCTGAGCCAGCTTTATATTATCGACAGTATGTATAAAATCAAAAAGTTTTACGGCATCTCGAACCTTGTTTCTTTGAAGGGGGCCTAGTAAATGGAGTTCAATATTTCGGAATTTTTCCTTAAATTTTGGCCATTTAGCATGTGCTTCTTGAACTCTGTTTTCACCGAAGATTCTATGGCCAGACTTTAGTACTAGCTCAACTCTCTCATTTGGTTGAAGCTTTGAAACAGCAATAATACGTGTGCTTCCTTCGGTAACTCCTAGTTTTTTTTCTTGGGCAGAAACAAGTGATTTAATTGACTTTAAAGACATTAAAAGAGCCTATTAGTTTTTAACTTTTGTTTTACATCAAAAAAAAGAGCGGGTAAAAACCCGCTCTTTAACTTTAAGATATTCTAATTAATTAAAATGAGAAGCCTATTCCTAGATCAGCTACATCATTACCATTAACACTACCGTAATAACCTTTTAGAGTAGCGCCGCCACCTAGAGCTTTAGCGAAACCAAGACCATATGATGATTGAGCATCTGTATCATTTGACCCTGTTATGAAAGTAACAGTTCCAAGTCCATCAACTGGCATGGATGCTGACATTCCTACTGAATCATATGCAGCTGTACTATGACTTGCAGCAGTCACTTCAACTGCAAAAGCACCAACTGAAGTTCCAACACTTAATGCATTTGCTGTAGCAGTTGATGCGCCCGCCTCTGAATGTGATACTGCGATTGCCATTGATCCACTTGTCCATGATACGGCCACTGCAGTGTCATCGGTTGAAGTCTCTGTAGACGCGTGAATAGCAATATCGTCCATAGTGTAGTTCCACTGAACGTCAGGCGTTGTTGAGCCAGTATGTCTGCCTTTGTGAGCAGCTGCATCGATGGCTGAACCATCAAAACCGATGTCACCAATGCCAACTGTTGTACCCGCTGTTGCAGCAGCACCAACACGGATTGTACCAAAGTCACCAGATATTGAAACTGATCCAACATCATGTCCACCGCCTTGAGTTGCGTCAGTAGTGTTTGAATCTAGACCCATTTCAACTTTCCAACCAATACCACCATCTGTTTCACCAGTTGCTGCCATTCCTAGGTCGATTTCAGTATGTACTTTTGTAGTGCCGTTATCACTATATGTCATACCCATATTGGCAGAACCTGACCAAGTCATTTCTGCAGCTGCAAAACCTGTGGTCGCTACCAGTGCTGTT
>ERZ651776.441-NODE-441-length-58716-cov-4.651836_pt1 | contig 58716 bp, 49 predicted proteins | sample MGYA00514761_ERZ651776 | MGnify/ENA metagenome assembly ERZ651776
TGTCCCTCTTACAACTGGAAATTGGAAAGAAGTATCAAATATAAAAATTGAAAAAAATGAACTTATTTTATCTGTCAATGAACATAACGGAACGGTTTCTGCTTTTTTTAAGAATATTCTTGATTGGCTCTCTAGAGTAGATCGTAATTTCTTAAGTGATACAAAGATTCTTTTAATGAGTACATCTCCTGGCGCCAGAGGTGCTAAAATGGCATTAGAATATACCAAAGAGGTATTGCCACGTTTCGGTGGTACTGTTGTAGAGAGTTTTAGTTTCCCTTCATTTCAAGACAACTTTGATACGGAATCTAATACTATTAAAGATGCTACATTAGCTATGGGAGTAGATGAAGTTATCGCTTCTTTTCTTCAGGAAGTAAAGTGATTATCTTATTTACCCATTTCTAATAAAGCAATATCAAATGGAGAGCTGAAGCTAACTTTCCCATCAATGACTCTTACTTTTTGTTTAGAATAGGTTTCAATGAGGTAGTCCGCTTTCGCGAAAGCGTCATCAACAAAAAACTCTTTTTTTCCAAAGGGTAGATTCAAACCAACCACCACATGATCTGTGTACTTGCCTTTAGTCAAATGACGACTAAAAATATAGTAGGGGTTGTTACTTATGACCGTATGTTTTCCTGCTCCTACCGCAGGGTGATTAGCTCTAAACTGACCTAGTTTTCTCCAATGTTCGAGTACTTTTTTTGTCTCCGTAGAATTTTTCTGATCATCCCAATTCATAAAACTACGTAGGGTAGCATCACCTTGGGTTCCTTCTATAACAAGGTTTCTGGCACTTTCATCACCATAATACACTTGTGATATTCCAGGGGTCAATAATAATTTTGTACCCGTCTCTTTTGCTTTCTTTCTTGTTATATCAAAGGGTTGTCCATCATCGTGAGAAGTGGCATAATTGGTGACGCTTACGTCTTTATGAGACGTATTGTTTATGCTGTCATATTTTGCAAACAGTGTTTCATAATCCCCTTGTGCATCATATTTAAACTGAAAATTAATCAGGTTGTCAAATCCATTTGCAAAGTAATCTACCTTGGTGCCATCTCCAAAATCAAAGGCACGTCCACCATCGACAGAATAGTTATATACTTCTCCTAGCATAAAGAATTTATTATCGTCTAACACCTTATCAGGATGTGCCGTTTTATAAGCAGCAAATGCTTTTTCGGCTTGTTCACGTAAGACTACCCAAGATGCCTCGTCTACGTGTTTTGCAGTATCTACACGATACGCATCTATGCCTAGTTCACGCACATAATCTGTGAGCCATTTGATAATATAATTACGCGGTGTTTTCTTATATTCATTTTCAGTAAAAAAGGTGTTGAGTTCTTTTATTTCTTGCTCGTAGCGCCCTTCTGCTTTCCATTTTTCAACAAGGTATTTTGGGAGTTCGACTTCTTTAGTACTTTCGGTAAGAATATCGGGTAAGTTTTCTACAAGACTACAGGCTGTTGTATTCTCATACGTAGAGAATTTACAGTTAGGATCTTCTCTTGCCCAGTCTTCTCCCCAGAACGGATCTTGATTAGTCACGGGACCTGTATGATTTAATACCACATCCATCACAATACGGATTCCATTGTTATGTGCAATATCTACCAATGCTTTTAATTCTTCCATGGTTCCAAAGTTAGGATCTAGCTGTGTCCAGTCTTTTGCCCAATATCCGTGATATCCGTAGGTGGCTCCTGTACCTTCATCTACCGCTCCGTGTATTTGCTCTACAACAGGTGTAAACCATAGTGCATTGATACCAAGTTCTTTAAAATATCCTTCTTCGATTTTGTCTTTGATCCCTTTGAGATCACCCCCTTCAAATCCTCGTAACACAGCTGTTTTCTTAGATCTGTCAAAATTAATATCGTTAGAAGGATCACCATTATGAAAACGATCTGTCAACAGAAAATACATATTGGACGCTTCCCATAAAAAAGGGGTTGGTATTTCTACTTCTTCTACAGCAATATCGGGTACGCTTTTTTCTGATGTATCTTCTTTACAGGCTGATACTAAAAACAATAAAATAAATAAGGAATAGAGCGTGTAATTCTTCATAATGATTTATTTGAAAAGCTAAGCTACTAAATTGCATTTAAAAAGCAATCCTTTTCGCGCAAAGCGAAAGAAAATAAGTATTTTTGGTATTATAAAAATTGATTTATGTCATCTTTAAAAGCTTGGATTCAAGCGGCTAGATTACGCACCTTGCCATTATCAATATCAGGAATATTAGTAGGAGGCGGGATGGCTGTACGTACTGGTTTTTTTGATTGGAGGATATGTGTATGTGCATTGTTAGCTACTTTAGGATTTCAGATCTTATCTAATTATGCAAATGATTATGGCGATGGCGTAAAAGGGACAGATAATGAAGATAGAGTAGGGCCCATGCGTGCGATGCAAAGCGGATTGCTTACAGCTTCCGATCTCAGAAAGGGAATTATCGTTACGTCCATCATTACAATTATTGTCGTTATTTATTTGATTTATATCGCTTTTGGAGCAGATCAATTAGTGCTTTCACTGGTGTTTATGTTTTTGGGGATCAGTGCTATTGTCTCTGCTATTAAATATACGGTGGGCAAAAGTGCGTATGGATATAAAGGGTTAGGAGATGTTTTTGTGTTTTTATTTTTTGGACTAGTTGCCGTGATGGGTTCTTATTTTTTATATGCACAACAACTTCCCTTAGTTCATTTTTTAGGCGCTATTACGATTGGTTTATTATCTACAACAGTATTACATCTCAATAATATGCGAGACCGTGTACAAGATCAGAAAGTAGGAAAAAACACATTGGCAGTGATGTTAGGACAACACGGTGCTTTGCGTTATCACAATATCTTATTTGGTTGTAGTATCTTGAGTTGGTTAGGTTATTTACTGCTTTCTCATGCAGAACCGATTTTATTTATGAGTTGTTTGGCTTTTTTACCATTGTTAGCTCATTTTATAAAAGTGCAAAAAACAAAAAATCATATCTTATTAGATCCGCAATTAAAAGTGGTGGCATTATCTACTTTTTTACTTTCGGTGTTATTCTTTACCATTGCATACGTCACTATTTAAACTTTTTTTTTGAAAGCTACCTATCATAAACATATTCTCAATTTTAAAAGAGCCAGCGGTACGTCTAGAGGGGTTTTAAAAACAAAAGAGACTTGGTATATCGTCGTAGAAGATGGTGCTAAAAAAGGAATCGGAGAATGCGGTATTTTAAGAGGATTAAGTTTTGACGATCGCCCAGATTATGAAGAACGCTTGCGATGGACGTGTGCAAATATCGCCAAAGGTTCAGACGTTCTTTGGGAAGCACTTAAAGACTTTCCGAGCATTCAATTTGGTGTGGAGATGGCGTTTCTTTCTTTGAAATCTTCAGATCCTTTTGTGTTGTTTCCATCCAAATTCACAGATCATACAGATGCTATTGCAATCAACGGCTTGGTGTGGATGGGCGATGAAGTATTTATGAAAGAGCAGATAGAAGAAAAACTAGCTGCAGGTTTTGATTGTATCAAGATGAAAATAGGGGCTATTGATTTTGAAAAAGAGCTAGCGTTGCTTCGGTTTATACGGACGCATTACGATGCTTCAAAAATCACATTACGAGTAGATGCGAATGGTGGGTTTGCTTTCGCGAAAGCAAAAAAAGTTTTAAAACAATTGGCGACCTTAGATATCCATTCTATAGAACAACCTATCGCAGTGAGGAATTGGGAACAGATGAAAGAACTTTGCGCTGAAACCCCAACGCCTATTGCACTAGACGAAGAATTAATTGGCATCACAGATGTAACAAAAAAACGAGATTTACTACAAACCGTACGGCCACAATACATCATATTGAAACCAAGTTTTATAGGTGGATTCCGAGGAAGTAAAGAATGGATAGATCAAGTAGAAGCACTAGGCATACAATGGTGGATCACCTCTGCTTTAGAAAGCAATGTAGGATTGAACGCCATTGCACAATGGACGTACAAATTACAAGCCGAAGGACCACAAGGACTGGGTACCGGAAGCCTTTTTACAAACAATATACAATCGCCTCTAGAAGTAAGAGCAGGGGCTTTACATTACAATAATCAACTAGATTGGAATTTTAATACAGATACATTATGTTTATAGAACAAGCTTATAAAGGGTTACACGATTGGTGGAGATATTTGTTAGGATTTTTTGCCATATTTATTTTAGGATGGCAAATCATAGGGGTGATTCCAATATTTGCGAGTGCCTTTGCTAGGTCATCTAGTATGGGAGCGTTTTTGAAATCTTCTGAAGAGATGTTTTTAAATCTCTATGAAGGAGAGAGCAATCTCTATTTAGTTTTGATGTTATTCACATTTATAGGAGGACTCATTGTATTGATTCCTGTTGTAAAATATTTCCATAAGCAAAAGTTTGTAACGATGCTTACAGCTAGACCTAAGCTAGATTGGAAACGAATATTCTTTGCTTTTGGCATTTGGGCGGCTTTTTCTATTATCACTACGATCATAGCGTATTATGCCTCACCAGAAGATCTACAATGGAATTTTAATTTAATGCCCTTCTTGGGATTGCTTGCTATTACTTTACTGATGTTGCCTTTGCAAACTAGCTTTGAAGAATTTTTGTTCAGAGGATATCTAATGCAAGGTGTAGGAATGATAGCTAAAAACAGGTGGGTACCTTTGCTTTTTACATCATTGGTTTTTGGATTGATGCATGCATTTAATCCTGAAATTGAAAAATTAGGATACAGTGTATTATCTATCTATATAGGTTTAGGATTCTTTTTAGGAATCATCACATTAATGGATGATGGTATGGAGTTGGCTTTAGGCTTTCACGCGGCTAATAACATGATTATAGCCTTGTTAGTAACATCAGATTGGACGGCTTTACAAACGAATTCTATATTTCTTGATGTATCAGAACCCTCTGCCATCGGTCAAATTGTACCTATATTCATTATTTTACCTATCTTATTATTTGTATTTGCCAAAAAATACAAATGGACAAATTGGAAAGACAAATTAACAGGACGTATCCTTCCTAAAGAAATTATAGAAGTAGAAGTACTTGAAAATTAATGATAACATTAAGGTAACTTTTGCTTTATACAAAGGGTCTACTTTAGTTAATTATGGTAGAAAGTAAAGAGCGATATACACGTGTACATCCCAAATTCAAATTGAATGGGACGTCTTATTCTATGGCTTCTTTGCGAGCATTGGCGTACGATTTTATAAAAGAAGGCGAGCCTTATGAAGAGTCCGTAGGAACATTTTTATTGGACTGGCTGAATGATAAATCCTATGTTACGGTAAAAACCTCAGGGTCTACAGGTGCTCCCAAAGCGATAAAGATTAAAAAAATACACATGTTTAATAGTGCGAAGGCAACTGCTAAGCATTTTAAACTTCCAGAAAAAACAACCGCATTACTATGCTTGCCTGCCGATTTTATTGCAGGTAAAATGATGTTGGTACGGGCAATGGTTTTAGGATGGCATATAGACATGGCGCAACCTACCTCCAATCCTTTGGATACCGTATATCGTCGCTATGATTTTTGTGCGATGACGCCTTTTCAGTTAGACAACTCCTTATCTAGATTACATCTTCTTTCAAAGCTCATTGTCGGTGGCGGTGCTATTTCTGAGGTATTACTAAAAAGACTACAGGGAATTTCTACCAAAGTATATGAAACGTACGGAATGACAGAAACCGTAACACATATTGCTGCTAGGCGTGTCAATCCTAAAAAGAAAAAGGAAGGACGTATTCCTTTTAAAACCCTATCAAAAGTAAGCGTTCACACAGATGATCGTGGCTGTCTTGTCATCAAAGCACCCTTGGTAAGTACAGATCCTGTGATCACAAATGATTTGGTGCAGCTAGAGACGTATAAGAAGTTTATTTGGTTAGGTCGGGTGGATAATGTGATTAATAGTGGCGGTATAAAACTATATCCCGAACAGATAGAGCACAAGTTATCTCCTATGATTGATGTACCTTTTTTTGTCGCCGGAATCCCAGATGATGCGTTAGGAGAGAAGTTAGTTTTATTTGTAGAGCAGGAGGAAGAGTTCGCTTTCGCGAAAGCGGAATACGACTCCACCCATTTTGAAAAATATGAAATTCCTAAAACTATTTTCTCTATCCCAAGGTTTGAACGCACCGTAAACGGAAAGCTGCAAAGAGGGCAAACCGTCTATAAAATGCTCAAAGCATAAGTATCATTTCTTCAAAAAGTAGACTTCCCTCATCCGATGGGTAAGTTCCCTCATTGTTTATTTTATATACTGTTATTCTAAAGTAGGTTTGGATTGAATTTAAAAATCTAAAGCCATGAAAACAATATTACAAATTGCCATCGTATTATTAATCCAACTACCTCTTTTTGCACAAACCATCACGATAAACGGTACCGTAAGTGAAGAAAACGGTCCACTTCCTGGAGCTTGTGTGCTTATAAAAGGAACGTCTAGTCAAGTCGCTACAGATTTTGACGGAAACTATACCATAAAAGCAAAATCAACTGATGTATTGGTATTTTCTTATGTGGGGTATACAAGACAAGAAGTTACCGTAGGAACACAAACCACTATTAATGTCACACTAGCATCAGATAATGTACTAGATGAGGTTATTGTCACTGCTCAAGGAATAAAGCGAGAAAAGAAAGCTTTTGGGTATGCTGTGAGTACTGTATCATCAGAAGAAATGTCAAGTAGAAAACAGAAACGAACATCACTCTCTACTATTCTAAATGGACGAGTAGTAGGAGCTAATGTCATAGAGAGTACTCAAAAAATACAAAGAAATACTCAAAAGTATATTTCTAAAAATGCACCTATCTATATCGTTGATGGAGTTCCTATTGACCCATCACACGTAGACTTAGTAAAAAATATAGATCAAGATGTAATTGAAAGAAAGACAGTGCATGCTCCTAGCGAGAGTATCAAACTATTTGGATCAGAAGCAAGAAATGGTTGTGTAATTATTACTACCAAAAAAGGAAATTATCGTGTAGAGAATGACGAGAGTTATAAGGCATTGTTTGAAAACCAATTTAAGAGTGTAATGTTTGATCCACTCTCTACTATGTCTATAGATGTGGATAAAGCAGGATATAGCAACGTACGCAGAATGATCAATAACGGACAGGAAATTCCGATATATGCTGTAAAAATTGAGGAGATGATTAATTATTTTGACTATAATTATGCGCCACCTACAGATGATAAACCTTTTGCTGTACATTCAGAAGTAGTAGAAACTCCGTGGAATAAAGATACACAGTTAGTACGCATCGGGCTTAAAGGAAAAGAATTAAACACCGATGAACTTCCAGCGTCTAACTTGACATTTTTGATTGATGTTTCTGGATCAATGTCTAGTGCAAATAAGCTGCCTTTATTACAATCTGCTTTTGGAGTATTAGTAAAAAAGCTACGAAAAGAAGACAAGGTTTCTATTGTGGTCTATGCAGGGGCTGCTGGTGTTGTATTAGAACCTACTTCTGGAGATCAAAAAGAAAGAATTATGAACGCTATCAATAATCTAAGTGCAGGAGGATCTACTGCAGGAGGACAAGGCATAGAACTTGCGTATAAGTTAGCAAAAGAGCATTTTATTAAGAAGGGGAATAATCGTGTGATTCTCGCTACCGATGGAGATTTTAATGTAGGACAAAGTGGTGATGACGATATGCAACGGTTGATTGAAGAAAAAAGAGATTCTGGTATATTCTTAACTTGTTTAGGCTTTGGTATGGGGAATTATAAAGATTCAAAACTAGAAACACTGGCTGATAAAGGAAATGGAAATCACGCTTACATCGATACGATGCAAGAAGCACATAAATTTTTAGGAAAAGAATTTGGTGGTACACTATATACCATTGCAAAAGATGTAAAAATTCAAGTAGAGTTTAATCCAACACTTGTAAAATCATATCGTTTGATAGGTTATGAAAATAGATTACTTGCCAATGAAGATTTTGCAGATGACAAAAAAGATGCAGGAGAGATTGGAAGTGGACATACAGTAACAGCACTTTATGAAATTGTTCTAGTAGATTCTTCGTATGATCCTGTTCCAGATAATACCCTCAAATACCAAACTCAAAAGATAAATAATCCTGTGATGGATAATGAGTTACTCACTGTAAAATTCAGATATAAAGCTCCTGAAGGAACACAAAGTAAATTATTTTCTGAAATCGTCTATAATAAAGTAAAACCGATAGCTACAGCGAGTGAAGATGTGAAATTTATTTCGGCGGTAGCGATGTTTGGAATGCAACTTAGAGATTCAAAATTCACAAAAAATACAACCCAAGAAGATGTACTAGTACTCGCACAATCAGGTAGAGGCGAAGATGAAGATGGTTTTAGAGCAGAGTTTATTCGTCTTGTGAAAACAAGAAATTAATACCACCACTATAGATCCACTTATAAGGAAGAGTTTATACACTCAGTAATAATTTAAAATAGAGAACACATGAAAACATATATCATTTATATAGTACTTATACTTACGACAATACAAATAAGAGCACAAGAAGACGTTTCTACAACAGTCATTAAATTAAAAGATTTAATCACTCATGCAGCAGATTCATATCCAAATGAAGAACCACAACAAATTTATTTATTAATAGAAACAGGCGTCTCAGGCGTCTCTTCAGATCATCGGTTCTTTTTAGAACAGGGCGTGCAATTATTGCTAAAAAGATTGCAGCCGGAAGACAAAATAGCTATTGGCACCTATGGAGGAAGTAATACAACAATTGTATCTTATACAGAAGCTTCTAATGCAAGTCATATACTTAATGAATTACAAAAAATATATACCATCACTCATCAAAACACTGGCAATGACGGTATAGATATCGCATATCAGTTTGCAAAAAACCATTATGTAGAAGATTCAGAAAATAAAGTGATTATGATGCGTAATGATCAAGTGACAGGAAATACCATCGTTACAAACGCCTCAGTAGAAAAAGAAAGTAAACATAAAATGACAAGAGCTGAGCGTAAAGAAGCTGGACAGCCGTATAAATTAGGAGGCGCTATCGCCATTACAGCACTTAGTATTTTACCAGAAGTACTAGAAATAATCAAAGATTAAGATTGAGGCATCATTTTTGAAACATTTTATAATCAAATAAAAGATTGCATCTTTGTAAAAAATATTAGAAATGAAACATACACTTGTTTTTGCGCTTGTTCTTTTTTTAGCAACCCTATCTGTAGAAGCTCAAAACTTAGGTAATATCCAGCGAGGTCAACGAGGATATTCACCTCAAGCAAAACCCACAGAAGCAGGGGAACCTGAGAAGCCAGATGTAAACCAATTGAGTATAGAGAAAGCAACACTTTATAAAGAAATGTTAGGTATTGACGTATTTCAAAAAGAAGTATTACGTACCTATCTAAAAGATTACTATACAGCCCGCGTAGATGTAGATTATAACCCAGAATTAAAATTTGAGGACAAACAAAAGCTAATCAACGCAGAGCAAAAGAAGTTTGAGAAAGCCCTCAAGGAAGTATTTTCAGATGATCAAGTAGAACAAATCCTTCTAGAAGAACAATTTGGAAATAGAGCCAAAAAGAAAAAGAAAGAGGATAAAAAGAAGAAAAAGAAGAAGAAGAGTAAAAAGGAAAAAGGATAATATTCAAGTATCATCCATTTTAAAAGAGTGCTATACGGCACTCTTTTTTATTAGTGAAACGTTGTTTTTTAGAGTTGCGAAGCAATACATATAAAACGGTTAGTGGAATTAATCCCGCTTTTTAGCGAAATCTAAAATCTAAATCCTCGAAGTAAGCTTCGAGGATTATTTTTTTACGTAATTTTATTCATTCCTAAAACCTGTTTTATGATGACAAGAATATATACTTTTTTCCTTATCCTACTATCATTTGCTACGACGGCTCAAGTGATATCAGAACGTGATCGCGCAGTTGTGGTAGACGACATTTTGGAAGACCGTTTTAATACACTCCTTCCTAAGCTCATGGATCGAGCGGATATTGATATGTGGATCTTAATTTCTAGAGAGTATAATGAAGACCCTGTACTTAAAACCATGTTACCTGCTACTTGGTTAAATGCACGTAGACGTACCATTCTTGTTTTTTATAGAGATCAAGAAAAAAATACCATCGAAAAATTAGCAGTGGCAAGATACAATATAGGTAAAAGTATCACCTCTGCTTGGGATAAAGAAAAAGAGCCAGATCAATGGAAAGCCCTCACAAAAATTATAGAAGCACGTAACCCTAAAAAAATTGGACTTAACTATTCTGATAATTTTGGACTTGCAGACGGTATTGTACGTACCGATTATAATGAGTTCTTAGAAGCATTACCACCTTCGTATGCTTCTAAAATTGTATCAGCAGAAAAACTGGCGATTGGTTGGATCGAATCACGTACGCCAAAAGAAATACAGTATTTTGAACAATTGGTAGCTATCACACATGATATTATTAAAGACGCCTTTAGCAGTAAAGTCATTACCCCAGGTACCACCACAACAGATGATGTCGTTTGGTATTTAAGACAACGTGTGACAGATATGGGATTAGAAACTTGGTTTCATCCTACTGTAGATATACAACGTAGTAACGAAAAACTGGCAAGCCACATAGAATCATTTTCAAATAGACCTGAAGGTAAAGTGATCCAGAAAGGAGATCTGTTACATTGTGATTTTGGAATTACCTATTTAAGATTAAATACTGATTGTCAACAACATGCTTATGTGCTTAAGGACGGAGAGAAGCAAGCACCTCAATATCTTGTAGATGCGCTTGCCGATGGAAACCGAGTGCAAGATATCTTAACCACCAATTTTCAGACAGGAAAAACAGGAAATCAAATCCTATTAAAAGCGCTCAAAGAAGGAAAAGATGAGCAACTTGTCCCTTCTATTTATACGCATCCATTAGGTTTGTACGGACACTCCGCAGGACCTACCATTGGTATGTGGGATAGTCAAGGCGGTGTGCCAGGCACGGGAGATTATCCACTGTATGAAAATACAGCCTACGCTATAGAATTGAATACCACCGTTACGATTCCTGCTTGGGAAAAAGATATTCGGATTATGCTGGAAGAAGCAGGTTTCTGGGGCGAAGATGGATTCAGATATGTCTCAGGAAGACAAGAAGATTTGATTTTGATAGATTAGAATTTCTATATGATTTCAAAGAGAAGTATTGTTTTTTACGCTTTCGCGAAAGCGTATATTAAATCACTCTAATTGAAAGTTAGTTTTTGAACTTCAATAGATTAGTTTTCTTTACTTCTAGGGTGGTATTTTTGTAATACATCAGAAAGCTGAGACCTATCTACGTGCATATATATATCGGTGGTGGTAATGCTTTCATGACCCAGCATTTGCTGAATGGAGCGTAGGTCGGCGCCGTTTTGAAGTAAATGCGTAGCAAAACTATGTCTAAACGTATGCGGACTAATGGTCTTTTGTATTCCCGCTTTTATAGCCAAATCCTTAATAATCGTAAAAACCATGGCTCGTGTTAGCTGCCGTCCTCTGCGATTTAAAAATAAGGTGTTGCTATATTCAGGTTTTGGAGCGGTATGTATTCTTACTTCATTACGATATAAGTTAACATACTTTTGCGTGTGCTCACTTATAGGTACAAAACGCTGTTTATCTCCTTTTCCAGTTACACTAATAAACCCCTCCTCAAAATATAAATCAGAGAGTTGTAATGTGATTAACTCAGACACACGAAGACCACAGGCATACAGACATTCTAGCATGGCTCTATTGCGTTCTCCCTGCGGATGTCCTAAATCTATAGCAGCAATCAGTTGGTCTATTTCTTCTTCAGAAAGCGTGTCTGGTAACTTACGACCTATTTTTGGAGGGTCAATGAGATCTGTAGGATTATCATTTCGATAATCTTCAAAAATCAAATAGGTGAAGAATCCTTTTAATCCTGATAAAATCCGTGCTTGTGATCTTGGCTGTACTTCTTTTGCAATATCATAGACAAACTTTTGAAGCTCTTCTTTTGTAATAGTAATTGGACTTTTGGTGATCTGATGTTCCTCTAGAAAACGAATTAGTTTTGTGAGATCTCTAGAATAATTGGAAATTGTATTGTCAGAAAGTCCGCGCTCTATACGCAGATAATTCTTATAATCGGTAACACTATTTTTCCAATTCATGCAGAGATACTTTTGTCATTAAAACGTTAGTATAGTATGTATAAAAGACACGAAGTCTAAAATACTTGTTTTTTATGTAATCTAGAGGGATATGACTATTTCTACTTCAATTTAAAAAGTACGTATTTACAAAAAAAATAGTGCAATACTTATTTTTAATCTAGCGTAATGATGATTCTTAAAAAGGAAGTTTTTACACGTTTAAAAATTAGTTTTCAATTTTATTATGACACTTATATTTTGACTATGAGACTAGTATGGCAAAAGTAATAGTAGTCTGATTTTTTTATTTTTCCTTATTTTAAGAAAAATTTACAATATAAAAATCAATTTGTTTTGTAACAATTTGTAACTATGTAGTCTAATACAAACGAACAATTAATTAAAACAATTATGAAAAAAATTATTCTTTTAGCCGCTGCGGCATTTATGATCACCACAGGTGTTAACGCACAAGAGACTACTTTTGGAGCAAAAGCAGGTTTTACAAGCGGAAATGCAAAAGTAGATGTAGGAAGTGCTAGTGTATCTTCTAGCGAAAGCGGATTTTTTGTAGGTCTTGTTGTAGACATTCCTGTATCAGAAGGATTTCATGTACAGCCTGAAGCATTGTATACAAATATAGATGATACTAGCTTTTTACAAATTCCTGTATTGGCTAAATACTTAATTGGAGAAACTGGACTTAACCTACAGGCAGGTCCTCAGTTTAACCTTGTTTTGGAAGAAACAGCAGATGATTTTTCATCACTTTCTGTTGGATTAACAGGTGGGGTTGGATTTGACTTTACAGAAAAGTTCTTTGCAGAAGCACACTATAATGTGCAGTTAACAAATAGTTTTACTGGAAGTGAAGATATAACGTCAAAAATTGATTTCTTTAATATAGGTGTAGGATATAGATTCTAATCTTATAAGTTTTACTAATAAGAAAGTGCTTTCTCGTTTGGGAGCACTTTTTTTATGTCTTGTAATGTGGTATTTTTACGCTTTCGCGAAAGCGTAAATCTTAGTACAATAAACGTATTTAAAAAGTTTCAATACAATAGAAATAATGAATATGCGAATTACAATTGACTTCTATAACAATAAAATAAACAGATGAAATTACGCATCATTAACGGTCCCAATCTTAATCTCTTAGGAAAACGTGAACCAGAAATATATGGAGGTAAGTCTTTTGAAGATTATTTTAGAGACCTGCAATTTAAGTATCGAAATATTGAACTTTCATACACGCAATCTAATATAGAAGGAGAATTGATTACTCAGATCCAAGAATCTGATGGCATGTATGATGGTATTATTTTAAATGCTGCGGCATATACACATACCTCAATAGGTATAGGTGATGTAGTTGCTGCTATAGAAATTCCTGTGATTGAAGTACATATCTCTAATACATTTGCGCGTGAAGAGTTCAGACATCAGTCTTTTATATCAAAGTATGCAAAAGGAGTTATTTTAGGATTCGGCTTACAAAGTTATGATCTGGCTATTCAAAGCTTCATAAAGTAATACCAGTTATGAATTAAATTTACTGAAAAAGAAAATGATAATTTTTTTTCTTTATATAAGAAAGAAAAATTAATCATAGCCTTAGTTACGATTTCTTTTTATTTTGAAATAGAAAGGAAAAAAGGGTATTTTATTACAGTAAATTTAATTCGCAAATGGTGTAAGCTATCATTTTAGATGACTTAGGTCGTGTAACTACTTTTTGTTATATTACTTACTAATCAGGTAATAAGAAAAAATATACTAGGAACTGGGTATTTTTACGTGCTTTTTTTAGATGTATTTTTATACTTTTAGTAATCAATACTTTATTTAAAAAATATACTATTATGATAGCACCTATTACTTTATCTGAAACAAACGCTACTCAAGCGAATACAGACTTTGACGATGCTTTGAAAAATGTACCAGCAACACTTATTTTGGTAATAGGTAACAATGCACTGGCAAAAGAAGCTATACAAAGGATTTCAGATTCTATCAATTCTGATGATCATTTTTACAAAGGAGTACGCGTTGTACATGCTCCTAAGATTGATTACATTCTAGATACTTTAAAAGGGTTGCATGTGAGTCCAAGATTAGAAGCTATAGATTGGACTGCAGTGAATTCTTATGTGTTTTTGTCAATTACTAATGTTTTTAATAATATAAGCAATGTGGTATTAGCTTCTAAGTATGATACGCAACCAAATTATAATACAGAACAATCGATTATGTTGGCGTTGGCTTATGATAAAAATTTAAACGAATAAAGTTATGAGCATAAAAATAAATTTCCGGGCTCTTATTTTTCTTTACTGCTTTTGTTTGTCAGTAACCATGTCTTATGCTCAGGATGACAAATCCGTATTTTCTATTTTAGAGAAAGATAGAGATGGTGGTTATCAGGACAAAGATTCCTCCTATATTAATAACCGAATCGTAGATATCAATAGTGTTTTACAAATTGATTTAGATTTGGGAGAAATCACTTCAAAATTAGAAGAAAATACAACGGGATTGCCCACTGATATTGGAGAAAAAATCAGAAAGCTTACCATAGCTTTAAAAGAACGTAAAAAAGTTCTGAAAACATTTGATAGTTTATTGAATACGTATGACTACGATACATTCAAAGATACACCTGCTCTTAATGAGCAATGGGCGGCTGCTATGCAGCAACCAGCGATGAGTGTAGTAAGTCTTTGGGATGTAAGCCCTTATATTATGTCTGGAGATCCGGACGATAGGGATGTAAGTGTAAGACCTGGACCAACTTATAAAAGAGCGCAAATAGAACTAGAACGCATGACTAAAGAAGTCGAAGATTTTGCTGAGAAGCAAGGAATCTACGTTCAATTTGGGGCATGGTTGTATAAAAAGAATAACCAAAATACGCCATTACATATTCCAGGATTTGATTCTATTCAACCACAAACGTCTTATGAAGTAGATCGATGGAGAATACTTCCTACACCCAAGCAACTAGCAGATTTACAAGAAGCCAGTGCGTTAGCAAAAGAGAACAAGGATAAAGGGGTATCAGTGCTTAAAAAGACTATTGACATAGAAGTAAAACAATTAGAGGAAGTGCTTACAGGGCAATTTAACTCACTGGTGGACTCTTTGAATCTAGAAGTGCAACAGTTGCAACAAATAGCTACTGATGAAATCACCCCCATTATTACAGAGTTTGAGGCTTTAAAAACATCCATTGAGACTTTTAAGAGTAGTGTAAAACAACGTATCTCCTATTATAAAGGTTTAGATATCAACTCAGCACTTGTGGTAACACAAGCAATAACACAAATTGAAAGTGATGTGGATTTTATTAAAAATGAGGGTCAAGCATTATTAACTCAAGCAACTAAGTTGTATAATGATATTAAAGCGTCAATAGATAGTACCATTACCAACGCCGATGCGCTAGAAGGGCTTGCAGAAAATATTAAGAATTATTTAAAAACGTGGTTAGATACTACACTAGAAAAAACGGATATTTCTGCAATAAAACAACTTTTACAAGGAACTCCCGTAGATTTTGAGTTGTTAAAATTTAGCGATAAGGTTTTTAAATTATCGTTAAAAGATCTACCAAAACAAGCAGATTTAGATTTATATACTGCTGGAATACGACAAGATGGAGATCGAGTAGCGTTTAAGTTTCAAGTAGCTACGAAGGAGAAAACTATATATACAGAGAATAGAGAAGTGTATATGTTTAGAATTTTACCTCATATAGAAAGTACGGTAGGTGTTATTTTTGCAGATCCTTTGGCAAGAACAAATGTAAAAACACAATTTCAGATGGCTCCATATTATAACTTAATTCTTAAAGGATTATGGGATCAAAAGTTAAGAAGAAAAAGTGTCACCTATAATCGTATTTTTGATTGGGGAATTGGACTTCATATTTCTGCTCCAGATTTTGATGGCGATGATGTGCCCGAGTTAGGAGCAGGTTTAGTTCTTTCCATACTACACGATTATGTGCAGTCAGGAATTGCTATTAATGTATTTACAGGAGATCCTTATTGGTACTTTGGCTTGAGATTACCCATACCCTCTTTTAATATAGGTTCGATTCCTACATCATCAAATTAAAAATACATTGTATACCATAAAAAAAACACCTTATTGAAATTTCAATAAGGTGTTTTTTTATGAAGTGATTTATATGTTATAAATGAATGACTTCACCATACGCATCTGCTACGGCTTCCATCACGGCTTCACTCATTGTTGGGTGTGGGTGAATGGTTTTTAGAACCTCGTGCCCTGTAGTTTCTAGTTTACGTCCAAGAACAGCTTCTGCGATCATATCGGTAACACCTGCACCAATCATGTGACATCCTAGCCATTCTCCATACTTCGCATCAAAGATAACTTTTACAAACCCATCTTTAGCTCCAGAAGCACTCGCTTTACCAGAAGCAGAGAATGGAAATTTACCAACTTTAAGTTCGTAACCTGCTTCTTTAGCTTGCTTTTCTGTCATTCCTACACTTGCGATTTCTGGTGAAGCGTATGTACATCCAGGAATGTTTCCGTAATCAATAGCTTCCACGTGCATTCCAGCTATTTTCTCAACACAGGTAATTCCTTCTGCAGAAGCTACGTGAGCAAGTGCGGGTCCTTTAGTCACATCACCAATTGCATAATATCCTGGGATGTTTGTTTGGTACCAATCGTTTACAATTATTTTATCACGATCTACGACAATACCAACATCTTCTAGTCCTATATTCTCAATATTTGTTTTAATACCTACTGCAGAAAGTACGATATCTGCTTCTAGAATTTCTTCTCCTTTTTTTGTTTTAACGGTAGCTTTTACTCCGTTTTCTGTTTTTTCAACTTTCTCAACAGAACTATTGGTCATTACAGTAATTCCTGCTTTTTTCATAGAACGTTCAAATTGTTTTGAAACATCCTCATCTTCTACAGGAACTACATTTGGCATATACTCTACGATAGTTACTTCTGTTCCCATCGAGTTATAAAAACTTGCAAATTCTACTCCAATCGCACCAGAACCAACCACAATCATTTTCTTAGGCTGTTTGTCTAAGGTCATTGCCTTGCGATATCCTATAACCGTTTCTCCATCTTGAGGTAAACTTGGTAGTTCTCTAGAGCGAGCCCCTGTTGCTATGATAATATGATCTGCACTATACTCTTTACCGTCAACTTCTACTTTCTTTCCAGGCTTTATTTTACCATAGCCTTCAATCACATCAATTTTATTTTTTTTCATCAGGAATTGAACACCTTTACTCATTCCTTCTGCGACTCCACGACTCCGTTTTACAACGGCAGCAAAATCTTTATCTACATTATCTACTTTAAGACCGTAATCTTCAGCATGCTTAAGGTATTCAAAAACTTGGGCACTTTTAAGTAATGCTTTTGTAGGGATACATCCCCAATTTAAACATACACCTCCGAGGCTTTCTTTTTCTACAACTGCAGTTTTTAACCCCAGTTGAGAAGCTCTAATAGCTGTTACATATCCGCCAGGGCCACTCCCTAAAACGATAACATCATACTTGCTCATAGTTAGATTTTTTATGGTCTATTTTACAGTGCGAAAATACATATTAAACACCATATCTTAAAACTAAAATCCCGAAGTGTTTCCTCAGGATTCTAATTCCTCATTTTATTTTGAAAAGTAATTATTCTTTAAAATTGATACTGGCAGAGTTCACACAGTATCGTTGTCCTGTTTCTGTAGGGCCGTCATTAAAAACATGACCTAAGTGAGAACCGCAGTTTGCACATACTATTTCGGTACGCATCATTCCAAGTGTAGTATCTCTTATATATTCAACAGTACCATCTATAGAGGCATCAAAACTTGGCCATCCACAGCCGCTATCAAATTTTTGGGAACTCTCAAATAACTTAGCATTACACGCACCACAGTGATAAGCGCCATCTTCTTTGTGTAGGTTGTACTCACCTGTAAATGGACGTTCAGTTCCTTTTTTTCGAAGAATCGCATAACGCTCTGGACCTAATTCTTCTAGCCATTCAGCTTCAGTTTTATCTACGGGGTATTTTTTCATAACATTATTATTTTCGCGAAAGCGGAAATCTTTTCTTAGTTAGTTCTATATTACAAGTCAATAGGCAATTCCTTTTTCTCATTCTCCTTCTGGTACAAATACCAAAGCATCACCATTTATGCAGTGACGTTTGCCAGTAGTATTTTTCGGGCCATCATTAAATACGTGTCCCAAATGACCTCCACACGTTGCACAATGCTCTTCTGTTCTTGTATATCCTAGTTTACGATCTGTAGCGTATGCTACATTTCCTTCAACAGGACGATCAAAACTTGGCCATCCTGTACCGCTATCAAATTTGTGTTTTCCTTCAAAAACAGGAGTGCCACAACCTGCACATTTATACGTTCCGTCTGAGTAAATTTTGTTCAATTCACTAGAAAACGGTCGCTCGGTACCTTCCTCGCGTAATATATAATATTGATCTTCAGTCAGTTCAGCTTTCCATTCAGCTTCTGTTTTTTGAACAGGGAATACTTCAGTTTCTTTTTCTTGTGCTTTTCCATTACAGCTTACTAACAGCAATGTAAATAAAGCAAGTGCACATTGTTTTATCATAACGTTTCTCTTTTTTGTAAAAATACGATTTATCGGTTTTTATGTCGTTAAAACTATTCTAAAATGACACATTAAAATTTTGTGCACAAACTAACAACTATAACGTTGTAGATTTAAGGAGCTGCCCGTAAACAAGGGTTTCTCTTTTTTATGGGAACTAATATGTTGATTTTTTAATGTATTTTTCACATATTAATAGTTACAAAATAAGAGATTTGTCTTAAATTATTAAACTCGTAAAAATGAACCAACATTTATGAAGATTATACATGTGAGTGCCGAGTGCTATCCCATAGCAAAAGTGGGTGGTCTAGCCGATGTCGTGGGTGCATTACCTAAGTATCAAAACAGGATAGGAAACTATGCTACTGTGATCATGCCTTATTACGATACTGCTTATGTTGAAAAAGCAATGACAACAATCGATTTTTGTTACAACCTTGTGGTGGATCAAAAGACGTATTTTGCTGAGATACTTTCTGTAGACGATCCTTCTTTGGGGTATCCGCTATTTTTAGTTCGTATTGCCGACTTAACAGACCGTAAAGAGGTATATGGCTATGAAGATGATCCGCTGCGTTTTGTTGCATTTCAGCGAGTAGCGCTTCAATGGATCTTACAAAAAAATGACCTTCCAAATGTTGTACACTGTCACGATCATCACACAGGATTGATCCCTTTTATGATGAGTCATTGTGAAGATTTTTCAGCACTTAAAGATATTCCCACCGTACTCTCGATACATAATGCTCAATATCAAGGACAATTTTCTCATGAAATGGGAGGAATTTTACCACGCTTTCGCGAAAGCGATCTAGGTCTCCTCGATTGGGGAGGAATGATCAACCCGCTAGCTGCTGCTATAAAATGTGCCTGGCGTGTAAATACCGTTTCTCCATCCTATATGGAAGAATTAATGCAAAAAGCAAATGGACTCGAGTGGTTGCTCAATCATGAAAGTGCAAAATGCGTGGGAATTCTCAATGGAATAGATGCCGAAACTTGGAACCCTGCAACCGATACCTATTTACATAAAAATTATAATATCCGTACTCGACAATCAGGTCGTAAAGCTAATAAGACAGCATTGTGTGATGAGTTTGGACTGGATGCAAGTAAACCTCTTTTTGGGTTTATAGGTCGTTTGGTATGGGAAAAAGGATCAGATATTCTGCCAGCGATCATAGATCAAGCCTTACAAGAATATGATGTTAATGTAATCGTATTAGGTTCTGGCGCAACAGAAGTCGAATCTCAATTGGCAAATCTTGCTATAAAATATAAAGGCAGTTACAATGCCTATATCGGATATCAAGAACGGATGTCTCATCAAGTATATGCAGGCGTAGATTTTTTATTGATGCCTAGCCGTGTAGAACCTTGTGGATTAAACCAAATGTATGCCTTACGCTATGGGTGTATGCCCATTGTAAGAAGCACTGGTGGCTTAAAAGATACGGTTATTGATCTAGGGGAAGAAGGTGGTTTTGGGATCTGTCATAACGATACATCGGTAGGAGATGTAGTGTATAGTATAGGGAGAGCCGTCACTCATTTCAAGGATCAAAAGAAATTTAAAGAAATACAAAAAACAATGATGCAAATAGAGCACAGCTGGGAAAAATCTGCTCAAATGTATGTATCTTTATATAATAAGTTAAAAAAAGAAGTAAAATGAATAAAAAGGTATTAGCAATTATTTTAGGAGGAGGACAAGGGTCAAGGTTATATCCACTTACAAAAATGAGATCCAAACCTGCAGTACCCATTGCGGGGAAGTACCGTCTTGTAGACATTCCTATTTCTAACTGTTTAAGTTCTAATATCAAACGTATGTTTGTGTTAACGCAGTTTAACTCAGCTTCTTTAAACAAACATATCAAGCATACGTATCAATTTAGTTATTTTTCTGATGCTTTTGTAGATATTCTTGCTGCAGAGCAAACCCCAGAAAACAAAGGATGGTTTCAGGGTACAGCAGATGCGGTACGCCAGAGTATGCACCATTTTAAAGGTTACGAATCTGATTATATTTTAATCCTATCCGGAGATCAATTATACCAGATGGATTTTAATGAAATGCTAGAAGCACATATTGCATCTGACGCCAAAATTAGTATTGCATCCTTACCCGTAAATGCAAAAGATGCGACTTCATTTGGAATTTTAAAAACGAATGATGACCAAACCATTGGTTCCTTTATAGAAAAGCCAGAAGAAAAATTGTTACCAGACTGGAAATCAAATGTATCTCCAGCTATGAAAAAAGAAGGAAAACACTATCTAGCTTCTATGGGGATTTACATCTTTAATAAAGACTTATTAATAGAACTTTTAGAGGGTACAAAAACCAATGATTTTGGAAAGGAAATTATTCCGCAAGCCATTAGTGAGCACAAAGTATTAAGTTATGCGTATGAAGGCTATTGGACAGATATAGGAAACATAGAATCTTTCTTTGAAGCCAATATAGACCTGACATCTGACATTCCAAAATTCAATCTCTTTAATAGAGACCGTAGCATATTAACACGCCCTCGTGTGTTACCCCCAACAAAAATATCTGGTACCACCTTAGAGAAATCTATTGTAGCAGAAGGAAGTATCATACATGGGAGTCGTATTGCTAACTCTGTCATAGGAATTCGTTCAAGAGTAGGAAAAGGGACAGTGATAGAAAACTCCTATGTGATGGGAAGTAATCGCTTTTTAGATTTAGAAGAAATTGATGCTGCTCGTGCCAAAGGGATCCCCCATGAAGGAATTGGAGATCGTTGCTTTATTACAAATTGTATTATTGATAAAAACGCCAAGATAGGAGACGATGTTCGTATCACTGGAGGAAAACACCTAGAAGATATAGAGACAGACACCTATGTGGTAAGAGATGGCATTGTCGTTGTTAAAAATGGAGCTTTGATCCCTTCAGGAACCATTATTTAACTATGAATAGTGTACAAACCTACAGTCTATTTACAGATTTTGACATTTCGTTGTTTAAAGCTGGAAAACACTTTCGTTTACACGAAAAAATGGGCTCGCATATTTGCACGGTAGACGGTGTAAAAGGAACCTATTTTGCTGTTTGGGCACCAAGTGCAAACCAAGTATCAGTGATCGGTGATTTTAATCACTGGCAAGATGGCGAACATAAGCTTCAGGTACGTTGGGATGCCAGCGGTATTTGGGAAGGATTTATTCCCACCGTTGGTCATAGCGATACCTACAAATACAAAATTCATTCTAACCATAACGGAATTGTTACCGAAAAAGCAGATCCTTTTGCCAGACGTGCCGAGCATCCGCCTAAAACGGCTTCTATCGTCTATAGTACAGATCATGTCTGGAAAGACAAGGACTGGATGAAAAAGCGACACAAGCATAACAGCTTGAAAGCGCCTTACTCTGTGTATGAAATCCATCTAGGATCTTGGAAACGTAACGTTGAAGAAAATAGAAGTTTAAGTTATTCAGAACTCGCAACTGAACTAGTAACTTATATCAAAGAAATGAACTTTACACACGTAGAGTTGATGCCTATCATGGAATATCCCTATGATCCGAGTTGGGGCTACCAACTTACAGGGTATTTTGCACCTACCTCTCGTTTTGGATACCCAGAAGAATTAATGACACTCATCGATGCGTTTCATCAAAACGATATTGGAGTCATCTTAGATTGGGTACCCTCTCATTTTCCAGAAGATGCCCACGGACTCGGTAATTTTGACGGAACCGCTTGTTACGAACATCCAGACCGTCGTAAAGGATATCATCCCGATTGGAAATCATTGATTTTTAATTATGAAAGAAATGAAGTACGTTCTTTTCTGATCAGTAATGCGTTATTTTGGCTAGATCAATATCATATAGACGGTTTACGCGTAGATGCTGTAGCCTCTATGCTCTATCTTGATTATAGCCGAGAAGAAGGCGAGTGGGAACCCAATGATCAGGGCGGGAGAGAAAATCTTGCCGTGATTAGTTTCTTACAAGAACTCAATCAAGAAGTATATGCTAGCTTCCCAGACGTACAAACCATCGCCGAAGAATCTACAAGTTTCCCAATGGTAAGCAAGCCTGTATTTGTAGGCGGTTTAGGATTTGGTATGAAATGGATGATGGGGTGGATGCACGATACTTTAAACTACTTTAAAAGAGATACTCTATACAGAAATCATCATCATAACGAGATTAGTTTTAGTATGACTTATGGGTTTACAGAAAACTTTATGTTGCCATTATCCCATGATGAGGTAGTGTACGGAAAACAATCTATCTTAGGTCGTATGCCTGGTGATGAGTGGCAACGCTTTGCAAATCTCAGATTGCTTTACACCTATATGTATACACATCCAGGAGGTAAACTTCTTTTTATGGGAAGTGAATTTGGGCAAGGTACTGAGTGGGATTTTAAAGATCAGCTAGATTGGTATGTGCTACAATATGATACTCATAAAGGCGTACAGAAAACAGTAGCAGATCTTAACCATTTATATAGAACAGTACCCGCACTCTATGAAAAACAATTTGAAGCAGAAGGCTTTGAGTGGATCGCTCATGACGATAGTGAAAATGCAGTGTTAAGCTACATACGTAGAGGTAATAAACCCGATACATTAATAATCGGAGTGTTTAATATGACGCCTGTTCCTCGTCCTAAATATCGTATTGGAGTCCCATTAAAAGGGAGCTTACTCGAAATTTTCAACAGCGACGCTACCATCTATGGAGGAACTGGAAAATATCACAACAAAAAACTAACTGTTTCCAAAACTTCGTGGAATGGTAAAACACATTCGACAGAAATTATGGTGCCACCGCTAGCAGGAATCGTATTGGAGTTAAAAGTGTAATGTTATTTGGCTATAAATCTCTATACGCTTTCGCGAAAGCGTAAAAATCCTCACAAAAAACAAGATAACTACACTACGAAAACGTTAGCGTTAATAACTTATTACGATTAATTTCCATCTTTTAAATAGATAGTGTTTATTTGAATATTAAAATAATGATGCTATGATTATTAATACAGAATTGCAACAAAAAGGGAACCAATTTCCCAATCAAATTATAGATTTTTCCAAAGAAGTAGATACGTTATATTTCAAAACCCAAAATCACGTTATCCTACAGCTTACTGTTTTAAGAGACAGTGTATTGCGTTTTAGATATGCGACAGGTGGTGCTTTTGAAAATGATTTTTCTTATGCTATAGATGAAGATGCACACAGAGGTTATAATCACTTAGAAGTAACTAGTAATGATGTTAACTATATTGTAACGACTTCAAAGCTTGTTGTTCATATAGAAAAACTAAGCCTTCAAGCCAAAATTTATGATTTGAAAGGTACTTTGATTAATGAAGACGAGTTAGGCTTTCATTATGAAGAAAGCTTTGAATTTGGCGGAAACATCGTCAAAATGAGTAAAAAGGCACAACATGCCGAGAGTTTTTATGGATTAGGTGATAAGCCAATGCACATGAATTTACGTGGTAAGCGTGTGCAAAATTGGGCTACAGATCAGTATGCTTTTGGTAAAGATCAGGATCCTATCTATAAAAGTGTTCCTTTTTACATAGGACTGAATAAAAAGAAAGCGTATGGAGTTTTCTTTGACAATACGTTTCGAACATTTTTTGATTTTTGTCACGAACGTATGGATGTGACTAGCTTTTGGGCACAAGGCGGTGAGATGAATTACTATTTCATTTATGGGCCTTCTATGTCTGATGTTGTAAAAAGTTATACCAATCTTACTGGAGTACCAGAATTACCTCCTATGTGGGCATTGGGATATCAACAATGTAAATGGAGCTATTATCCAGAGAGCAATGTGAAAGAAATAGCGGCTAAGTTTAGAGAATTGAAGATTCCTTGCGATGGAATTTATCTGGATATCGACTATATGGATGGTTTCCGATGTTTTACTTGGAATAAAGAATATTTTCCAGATCCAAAACGCATGGTTAAAGAACTTGCCGATGATGGTTTTAAAACCATTGTAATCATAGATCCAGGCATTAAAATCGATGAAGATTACAGTGTCTATAAAGAAGGTGTAGAAAATGATTATTTCTGTAAACGTGCAGACGGTCCTTATATGAAAGGTAAAGTATGGCCAGGAGAATGTAATTTTCCTGATTATACCAATCCAGAAGTACGTAAGTGGTGGGCAGGTCTTTTTAAAGAACTTATTAGCGAAATAGGCGTTAAAGGTGTTTGGAATGACATGAATGAGCCAGCGGTTATGGAAGTCCCAGGAAAGACATTTCCGCCAGATGTAAGACATGATTATGATGGCAATCCTTGTAGTCATAGAAAAGCACATAATATTTATGGAACACAAATGGCACGCGCTACCTATGAAGGCGTCAAGAAATTTGCGTATCCAAAACGTCCTTTTGTCATTACACGTTCTGCATATAGTGGCGCACAGCGATATACCTCTTCTTGGACAGGTGATAATGTTGCAAGTTGGGAGCATTTATGGGTAGCTAATATTCAGGTGCAACGTATGTGTATCTCAGGAATGTCTTTTACGGGAACAGATATAGGAGGATTTGCAGAACAACCTACAGGAGAATTATATGCACGATGGATACAGCTTGGTGTTTTTCATCCATTTTGTAGAACGCATTCTTCTGGACATCACGGAGAACAAGAACCTTGGGCATTTGATCCAGGTGTCACTGATATTGCTCGTAAGTTTATCAACCTACGCTATCGATTATTACCTTATTTGTATACTATGTTCCATGAGTACACTCAAAATGGAACGCCGCTATTAAAACCGCTTGTATATTTTGATCAAGACGATTTACAAACCCATTATAGAACGGATGAATTTGTTTTTGGTCATCAGATATTAGTGTGTCCTATTTTGGAACCTAATGCAAAAGGGAGACGTATGTATATACCGAGAGGTATATGGTATAATTACTGGGACAAACTTCCTGTAGAAGGAGGGAAAGAACAATGGGTAGATGCAGATGTAGATAGTATGCCTTTGTTTATAAAAGCAGGATCTATTATTCCTAAATATCCTATTCAACAATATGTAGGAGAGAAGAAGATCGAACAAGTAGAACTTGAAGTACATTATGCATTAGGAAAACATTCATCAAATCTTTATGAAGATGCCCAGGACGGTTATGATTATACAAAAGAAAGATATAGTTATAGAACTTTTAAATTTCACGGAAGAGAAGAAGATTGTGTTTTACAACAGCATAAGAGAGGAAGCTTTATCACGCCTTATGAAACGTACAGAATACAGTTTATAGGACTCCCTTTTGAAATCAAAGAAATAGAAGTAGACAATACAAAGGTGTCACTAGAAAGTGTAAATTATGATTCAAAAGCGTGCTCTATCGAAGTAACTAAGAATTTTACGGAGTTACAAATTTTCGGAAACACAGATAATTCGTAACTTTAGTGACTAAACGAATAATAGCCATGAAAACAAAGCAATTATGTACCCTTCTATTAACTGTTGTATTAATATGCGCTTGTAAAACAAGCCCTTTTACAGGAAAGAAAACGCTAAATTTTGTAAGCAATGCTCAACTATTCCCTATGGCATTTCAGCAGTATGATCAGTTTCTTTCTGAAAATAAGGTAATAACAGGAACGGAAGATGCAAGAATGGTAAAAAGTGTAGGAGAAAAAATTAAAGTTGCTGCAGAACGTTACCTCACTTCATTAGGTGAGCCAGGCTATCTTAAAGATTATAGATGGGAATATAACCTTGTAGCCGATGAGGCTATTAATGCTTGGGCAATGCCAGGTGGTAAAATTGTGGTCTATACTGGAATCTTACCAATCACTCAAACAGAAACAGGACTCGCGATGGTAATGGGACACGAGTTAGCACACGCACTTGCAGACCACGGAGCACAGCGTATGAGCGCCGCACAGTTACAGCAAATAGGAGCGCTTGGGGTTGCTGTTGGAACAGGAGTAGCTGGACAAAGTCAAGAACAACAAGCCACTTGGATGCAAGCCTATGGTCTGGCTTCACAAGTAGGAGCGATGCTACCTTTTAGCCGTTCTCATGAGACACAGGCAGATGAGATAGGAATTGTCATAGCAGCCATTGCAGGATATAATCCTGACGAAGCTGCCAATTTATGGAGACGCATGAAACAGGCAAGTAACGGGCAAGCACCACCACAAATATTAAGTACACACCCGTCTAATGATACTAGAATTGCAAACCTCACTGCAAAAGCACCATTTGCCAAACAAGAAGCTGCCAAATTTGGAGTGACTACATTTAAATAAAAAAGTCTTTTAAACAACTTCAATAAAGATTTAAGAATAATATATCATAAGGAAAGCTACGCAATCGTGTAGCTTTCTTATTTTAGTGCTATGAAGATACTGTTACAAAAAGGCGATAAGAAACTTTTGAATGCTTGGGCATTCTATGATTGGGCAAACTCTGTATATAGTCTGGTCATTGCATCTGCAATTTTCCCCATATTTTACGATGCTATTTTCGAAATACAAGGAATAAATACCTTAGTCGTTTTTGGGAAAGAGTGGAAGAGTAGTTCCTTAATCTTTGGAACAACAGCAGTTGCTTTCTCTATAGTAGCAATGATTTCTCCATTACTTTCTGGTGTCGCTGATTTTTTAGGAAATAAAAAGATTTTTCTAAAGTTCTTTTGTTATCTGGGAGCATCTAGTACGATAGGATTATACTTTTTTTCCATAGAGCATATCTATATAGGTCTTACCTTGTATTTGCTCGCACTTATAGGTTTCTGGGGGAGTTTGGTGTTTTACAACTCATACTTGCCAGACATAGCTCATGTAGACCAACATGATAGTATCAGTGCCAAGGGTTTCTCTCTAGGATATATAGGGAGTGTGATTCTTCTAGTTGCTTGTTTAATCATGATTATGAGTCAAGAAAGTGGAGAAGACAAAGTAACCATGATGCGCTTTTCATTTGTTTTAACTGGGGTCTGGTGGATTGTATTTAGTCAGTATACCTATCTCTATTTGCCCAAAGGTAATAAGAGTGATGGTAGCTTATCTAAAAGTGTTTTTTATCAGGGCTTTAAAGAGTTTAAGGCCATTTGGATAGAGATGCAACATAAACCTCGTTTAAAATCATACCTAATCGCTTTTTTTGTGTACAGTATGGGAGTTCAAACCGTAATGCTGGCAGCTGCGTATTTTGGAGCCGAAGAATTAGATTGGGGGGACACTGATAAAACCTTTGGACTTATAACAAGTATCTTATTAATTCAATTGGTTGCTGTATTAGGAGCATTTTTGACATCAAAATTGTCTTCAAAAATTGGAAATATTAAAGCACTTATCGTTATTAATATGATATGGATAGGGATTTGTGCGTGGGCATTTTTTGTGTACACACCTATCCAATTTTATATCACTGCAGGTGTTGTAGGTTTGGTTATGGGAGGTGTGCAAGCACTTTCAAGGTCTACCTATGCTAAGTTTCTTCCAGAAACAGATGACACTACTTCCTACTTTAGTTTTTATGACGTATCAGAAAAAATAGGAATTGTATTTGGGATGATTATGTTTTTAACCATGCAGGAAGTAACAAAGAGTATGAGATACTCTATTATATTTTTAATCTTATTTTTTGGTGTGGGTGTTTTACTATTAAAAAAGGTGCCAAAGAAAGAAAAATAATAGGATGCTGTATTTTAGAGTACGCTTTCGTACTTCGTCAAGCTCAGTATAAACTTCAGCATCGCTAGGCTCTTTGAAAGCGTATAAAAAAAGCACTCATCTTTACATTGAAACATTTTAATAAAACAGACTAGAATATTTTACTTAAGTTTGCGTTAGAAGTTTACAAATCTATTTTAGCATGAAAAAAATATCCTACTATCTATCTTTTCTTTTACTATGTACAGCAATAACCTTTATTTCTTGTGACGATGAGCAATTAGAAGGGGAATTTTCTAGTACTCCAGACGGAAGTGATCCAGCTGTATTTTGTGCAGAAACTGGACTCCTTGCTATCGCTGAGGCACAAATAGCACTTATAGGTTTAGATCCAGCCGATGCTCAAGCAGGATGTGATTCTCTTAGAGCGACTATTAACAGTTTTATAGCTACTTGTGGAGATGAAGGGGGTACGCTACAAATGCTATTGGATGAGTTGGGTACTGACTGTAATCTTGTAACTGATGGCGGTGGTGACGATGATGATGATTCAGGAATAGATGGTGTTTTTTTTATAACATTTAGGGCAAATGGAGAACTTGTTGATATGCGTTTTGACACAGCAAGTACTTCGGCAGATTTTCTTACAAACATGAGTTTTTCAGGTCCAGTTGGTGACGATTGTGCAAGAGATTACGGTCCTGGTTTAAATGCCAATAATGATAGCTTTATACCACAATCTGGTGTAGAGTTTTATAATTTACTAAGCCTTAATGATCTTTGTACTACAACACCTGAAAGTGAAGCGATTAATTTAGCTTTTCCTACGGGTAATTATTCTTACAGTACTTCAGATTCAGAATATGGAGTAGGATTTGGTTATTCTCCCTCTGAGGACAATTTTTTCAACACTTTAGGAGGATCACAATCGGGTAGCACTTTTAGTATTCAATCATCAGAGGAAGCTAATATATTTGTAGCAGGTAATCTATTTGAAGCGGGTCAAACCATAGAAGGAACATTTAGTTGTACAATATATAACGAATCTAATCCTGGTGAAACTATAGCGATTACTGATGGATCTTTCAGATTAAGAGTTAGTGAGGATTAATCACTAAATAACAAGAATATCCTATATAAAAAATGCTCTCCATCTGGAGAGCATTTTTTATATAGGATCCAATATTTTTTATTGCATTTTGATTTTTCCAGATCCAGAAACTTTGGTGTCTTGCTTATCCGGATTTCCATAATAATCGATATCTCCAGAGCCACTTACACGCGCTCTAATACTTTTACTACAGTATACAGAGATATCTCCTGAACCAGCTACGCTTACGACAGCATTATCTGCTTTTAAATCCTTTGCGTGTACTTCTCCAGAACCTGCTACACTTACATCCAGATCTCTACTGTTTCCAGTGAGGGTAAGATCTCCAGAACCCGCTACACTTGCATCTACACTATCAGCATCTACTTTTAAGGTAAGGTCACCAGAACCTGCAACAGAGGTTCTAAAGTTGGTGGTTTTAATTACATCTTTGTTCCACATATTTCCAGAACCCGCAAGTGATACTTCATCTAAATCTTGAAAAGGAACTGTGATTTTGATTTTCTTTGTGGCACGTATATTCTTGTTGTTTTCTACTTTAATTTTAAGGGCGTTTCCGCGTACTTCTGTAACGATATATTCCATAAGGTTACTATCTCCTTCTATCGTGATAGTTCCTTCTTTACCAGCAACAAGTTCTACGTCAAAGGATCCTCCAACGTTCACTTCGTCATAGCTGCCTACAGATCTCGTAATGGTTGTGATATTTCCATTTCCTTTTTCTCCTTTACCCCACCATTGTGCTTGGACTTGTAATGAAGTTACTAGAATGAGACAGATTGTGATTACTTTTTTCATAATGTTTGATTTTTAGATTGATTTATAATTTTGTGAATGTAACTCCACCATATTCAGAGTTGATGTTAATGTTATTTTGACTGTTAGCATTTCCGTAATATCCTTCATAATATTTATCTGAAGATTCAATACGTTTTTTTGTAATTTCTAGGTTCTCTTGACCACTAAACCCTGCATACTCCAAAGAAATATTAAAGGTAAAAGTGTAGTCACTATGATACCCTAATTTAATACCTGTGTAATCACTTTTGATAACCACATCACCAGCGGTAGCACTAAGTTCATTAATACGTACAGAACCGTAGCTGGTATTAAGATTTACATTGCCTCGGATAATTTCAAACGCCGTAGATAAGTAATCTCCTCTTCCTGTAAGTTCACGTACAGTTCCTACTTGTAGTTTTCCATAATCACATACATAGTTAAGATTTTCTATAGTTCCAAATTCACTTTTGGTATAATCTGCGTCTAGTTCTATTTTACCTGCTTTTTCTAAATTAAAGCTTGAGTAATCTGCCGTGATACGACCACTTTTCATATACTCAATAGTAGAGTTATTGGTATAGTCAAAGCTGAGACTATTGTTTTCTCCAAGCAGTTCTCCTATTGTAAGTTTTCCATAGTCGCAGTTTATTCTTGCATTCCCGCGTATTTTGTTGATAGAGATACCACCGTAGTCATTACTAATGTCAATAGCATTGGTTACAGGAACTTTTATTTCATATCGTATTTCCATATTCACGTTACTGCTTTTCCAACTTTTCCACCAAGAGCGACCTCCTCCTTGATTAAGTTTTGTGATGGCGCTTACAAAGCTAGCGCTCCCATCAAATACAACATTAATCTCATCCAGCTTCTCCTGTACCTTTTCTTCGTTATTACCATTAGTTTTGATAAATACTTCAATAACAGTTTTGTTTTGATTCCAAGAGACAATATTTACATTGCCGTAGCTATTGTCTATTTTTAAACGCGCATCAGGATTGACTGTAAACTCCTTTTTTATTTTCTTCTCTTTGGTATACTGTCCTTTAAAACCATTGTATGCCAATACAACCGTAGGAATCGTAATTAGGATAAAGAATAAAGTATAAATTTTTGTTTTCATAATATGGGTATGATTAGGTCTTCTATAATGTAGAAGGACGTAATTCATTTAATTTTTTAATAGCGTCTATATGTTCTAATACTTGCTGTAACAAATCTATTCTGTTCTGAAAATTACTAATCATCGCATAAATCACTCTCTTGTCTTGACCGCTTTGAGCTAGATCATTCTTTAATTGATCATAATCTGCTTCTAGCGTTTTGAGCCTTTTGGTAGCGTCATCGACAATGGCTTGTGTCTCTGGGGTTGCTTGTTTGTTGATTTCAAAGAGTTCTCTTTCTATCGTCTGCGTAAAAAATTGCTGTGTTTGTTCCATCTCTGGAGACACGTCGGCAAGTTCACTTCCATCAGGTAGTGTATTTCGCGTAAGCGTAATCATAAAAACTAAGGCGATACTTGCTGCCACGGCAAGTGGTTTCCACCAATTCATTTTGCGTACAGGAACTTCTTTGACCTGAGATGCACTTTGTAGTTTTTTTAAGAACCGTGCTTTGTGATCTGCGCTAGGTTCTGCTACTTTGAGCTGACCATCTAGGCGCTCAAATAGTTGTTCTATATTGTCCTTCTTCATAATTTTGTAATTTTTTTCGTAAACTGTCTTTTGCTCTGGAAACGACCGTTCTGCAATTGGCATAGCTTACATTTAATATCATACTCATCTCTTCATAATCATAGCCTTCGATGAGGTGAAGGGATAGTGCTTGTCTATAATTATCCTTTAAGCTATCCATAGCGTGTAAAACCTGCTGTGCTTTTACCTGACTTAGATCCGCTTCTGCAATACCCTCTGTATCATCTTCAATACGATATAAATGATCTTCTATAGGCGTTTCATCTCGCTTTTTGGTTCGTTGATAGCTATTTAAACTTTTATTCACCACAATTCGTTTTAACCAGCTTCCAAAGGTCGCTTCTCCTTTAAAGCTATCTAGTTTTGTAAAGGCATTGAGAAACGCTTCTTGCATCACATCTTCAGCTTCGGCGGTATCTTTTACAATGTGTAAGGCGGTATTGTACATCGCTTTATAATAGCGATTGTAAACTTCCAGCTGTGCACTTTGCTGTCCTTTTTTACACAAAGGAATAAGATCCGTAATATCGCGATTGGTTAATGTCACTTTATTGGTTTGGTTACTTCTGTTATAAAGATGCGTGCTTTTTTGGTTTGTTACACTTTCGTGAAAAAATATTTTGAATGTGTAACCTTTTCTGTGAGTAATGAAGTAGTCTATTTTATATATAGTTAGTATAACTATTTTTTAAGACTAATTTTGTTTTTTTAGAATGTCACGAAATTTTTTAAAAAAGACTTTTAAAAATCATTATATTCCTTGTCAATGTATTTATTTATATACTGTGTTACAGATTTTGAATCATTATTTTCATCTAAGATAAATTTCAAAGCATTTGAAAAATTATTATCAGAAAATAAACCTATTAAATTATTAAGATTTGAATATTTTTTTTCAGTAAAATCGTTAAATCTTAGTGAAAATAAAATTGGCATAATTAAACCTTTGTATTTTTTATTTTGAGTTTGATTTAAGGTATTTATAATAGCTGTTATTTTTTCATCATTATTATAATAAAAAATAGAGCTATTAAACTGTAGTTTTATAATTTCATTCATTAAGATATTATTTTCCTCAAATAGCTTAATGCCTTTATCTAGTAGTTTATGATCAGGCGCTATTAAAAGATTTCTTAAAATTATATCAAGGAATGGAATGTATCCGATTCCAGAATACTTGGAATTCAAATCATCACTAAAAACATCACGAAATTTTTTTAAAAAAAAAGACATAAATGGAATAGGGTTTTTTTTAAATTCTTCTTCTTCAAAAGTTAAAGTCTTAAAGAGTGACAAGAATGGACTATCCTCTGAAATATATTCTGGGAAGCTATTGAAAATTTTGTACTCCTCCGATTGTTTGTCAATAGTATATGTGTTTTCTTTACGATGTGAATTTTCTATGTTATGTGAATGTTTTAGAATTAATTCTGCATATAAGTAATTTAACCCAGTAATTTCTAACTCGTTAATTTTTGCTGATTGTAAATTTTCAAAAGTTTTGTTGATTAATTTTCTATAATAAGTATCTCTGAAATATTTACTTAATAAGTCAAAACTTGGATTAAAAATATATATATCTTTTTCTTGTTTGTGTATTATTACAAAAATTATTTTTTTTACAATTTCTTCAAAAATTCTGGTGCTTACATTTTGTATTGTTTCAAAAATTTCTAGAAAGAATATAGATGAATCTACATTAAGTTTTAGTTGATATTCTATTAAGTCATCTATAATTTCATTGTCAGCCTGATCTTTATCAATTAGATTAATTAATAGTTCAAGTACAATATGCCAATAAGAATTAGTAACATATTCACCTATCAAAGCATTACGCTCTCCTTTTTTATGTTTCTTTTCAATATTAGAAAATATCCAGAAAGCGGTAAAGTATTCAAGAAATGTTTTGTGCGTGAAATTATTATCAAAGTAAAGGGATCTTTTTTGTGCGTATAGTAAAAACTCTTCAGATTGTGAATCTGAAGTAAAATCATCTGCAATTTTTAGTTTTTCAGTTAAACTCTTAGCGACTGTATTTTTAGCTCTTTGATAGGTTACTTTACCATCTTGGTTACTCAACTCTCTGTATTGCCAGTAGGCTAAATCTGCAAAAATGGTGTCTTTACGTTTATAAATATCTTCTGATAAATTAATTTCCATGCTCTTACTATGATCCCATTTGTCGACTAATGTTTTTGTGCAAGATTGATAGATTTCAAGTTTAGATTCAGGTACTTTAAGATTGTTTCTATATAATATGACGATCAGTGATAATAACAGAGGGTTTGAGATTAACTCATTGTCTATTAAATCCTTTTTTTCTAAAAGATCATTGATTTCCTTTTGCCTAATTTTTTTGTTGTTTTCCTCAATAGAATACCAATTTTTTATGTATTCTTCTATTTGATTGTCATTAAAATTATTAATGGTCAATCTAATAGTGTTTTTATCTTCTAATGGAGCATCACTATATCCTATAATACGCGAAGTTGTTATTGTTTTAGTTCTCTTGTATTGATCAATAAAGTTTTCGATATCATTTTTTACAGATAATTTGTCGTTGATATCAAAGATTTCATCTAACCCGTCAAAAATTATCAATGTTTGCTTATTATTTAGGATAAATTCTAAATTTTCAAGCAAAATGTTAGAAATAGCATATTCAAGATCAATTAGATGAATTAAATATTTTAATAACCCTCCTTTTTTCTCTTTTTTGAAAGCATGATATTTTCGTAACTCTATTCTAAAGGGGATTCTATTTGTTATATCAGAATTAGTGAATATTGTTTTTTCTTTTTTTATCGTTTTTAATGTTATAAATTTTGTAAGGATAGATTTCCCACTCCCTGGATTACCTAGTATAATTATACTTTTATCGTTGTCAAAAATATTTTCTAATTGCCGATTATTTATTTTTTTTCCTTCAGAGAAAATAGGTTTTACAAATAAATCTTCTAATTTTTTTCTTTTCCCCTTTTTTACATTTAAATCTAGCCCTAATCCAATAAAATTCAATTAAGTGTAGTTATTGATAAGACTTTTTTTGTATTTTTTTATGAAGTCAGAAAAGTCAAATTGATCTTGAAATTTAGATTCAATTATTTGTCTTAGATCTTTTACTTCGTTAAAAGAAAGGGTAGATATTTCTAAGACATCTTCTATTTTGTTTTCTATTCCTAAAGTAATTAGATATATTTCTTTGTTACTTAATAATTCATTGAAGAAGATATCCTTATGAAGTTCTTTTTTTAGAAGCGTTATAAATTCTAAAATGAAACCTGATGGTAATGTTTTTATATCAAATTTTTCTTCAATTATAGCAATGTTAACTTTTGAATCAATGAATAGTAGTTTCATTAATCCATTAACGATAGATTCGTGCTTAAAGAAATATTCAAAATTTCCACCTAAAACATCTGGATATTTTTTTTGTAATTTTTTAGCAGTATTGTTTACTTTTTTGTAGAATTTTTCATCAAAACTTTTCGAGGTAATTTTATCATATACTTCATCAAAACCTTTATCTAAAAGTTTGTTCCCTAACCAAGATCCTACAGATATTAAAGCAGCTGTTTCTATTATCATTTTATATTTTGATTTATAAGGTTTAAGTGTAATTGTTTAAATATAAGTATAATAACATAATTTTTTGAAATGTACTTATTAATGATTTCAACAATCTATTATACCCTTTCGCGAAAGCGTAAAAAAATACATAGAAGAAGGTAAAAGATACTTTTTAAAAATAATAAGAGGTATTGAACCTTAGGGCAACCCCTGAACCCTATACCTTAAACCCAAGGCTCAGGATATTAAACCGAAGATCCCGCTGGAAAAAGCGGAATTAGTTCAACTAACTATTTTGAATTCATCCTTCGGACTTTTTAAAATAGATTTTCACTAATAATCTGGCATAACAATTGACTTCTGTATGGCGAAGACAGTGTATATATATAGGGTTGTACCTATAGAAATCTAATACGCTGATAATTAATTAAAAAAATAAAGCCCCTAGTCCATTAGAAATGTGACATAGTGGCGTATATATAGTATGGCAAAACCAAAATTTACAACACTTGACAGATTGTCATTGCAAGAAATAGATGGAGATGCAGAGTTAATCCCTCTAATGACTCCAGAAGATGAAGAGGCGATTAATAGAGAAGAACTTCCTGATAGTATTCCGATTTTACCGTTACGTAATATGGTGCTTTTTCCTGGGGTTGTGATTCCTATTTCAGCAGGAAGAGATACGTCTATCAAGCTGATAGATGAAGCAAATAAAGGAGGGAAAATTGTAGGTGTCGTTGCTCAAAAAGATGAAGAAGTAGAAAACCCAACGGCAGATGATATTCATAAAGTAGGAGTAGTGGCTCGTATTTTACGCGTATTAAAAATGCCAGACGGAAATGTAACTGTCATTATTCAAGGGAAGAAGCGTTTTGAGATCAAAGAAGTGACTTCAGAAAAACCGTACATGATGGCACGTATTGCTGAGTATCCTGAAAAGCGCCCAACAAAAACAAATAAAGAATTCAAGGCAGCGATTGATTCTATACGTGATTTGTCCTTACAGATTATTCAGGATTCGCCTAATATCCCATCAGAAGCCTCTTTTGCGATCAAGAATATTGAAAGTAGCTCTTTCTTAATCAATTTTGTAAGTTCTAATATGAATCTTACCGTTGATGAAAAGCAGGAGTTATTAGAAGTGAACGATCTTCATAAGCGTGCTTTAGAGACCCTTAAATTTATGGATATGGAGCGCCAGAAACTGGAGCTTAAAAATGATATCCAGAGTAAGGTGCAAAGTGACATGAGTCAGCAGCAACGTGAGTACTTTTTACATCAACAAATGAAAACCATTCAAGAAGAGCTTGGAGGTGTTTCTTCTGAAGATGAAATAGAAGAAATGCGTATCCGTTCTAAAGACAAAAAATGGGATGAAAAAGTAGGAAAGCATTTTAAGAAAGAACTTGCTAAGATGCAACGTATGAATCCGCAAGTAGCGGAGTATAGTATACAGCGTAACTATTTAGATTTATTTCTTGACTTACCGTGGAATGAGTTTAGTACCGATAAGTTTGATTTAAAACGCGCCAAAAAAATATTGGACCGTGATCATTATGGACTGGATGATGTAAAACGTCGTATTATAGAATACCTAGCGGTTTTAAAACTGCGTAACGATATGAAGTCGCCTATCTTATGTTTGTACGGTCCTCCTGGGGTTGGGAAAACATCTTTAGGAAAATCGATTGCAGAAGCTTTAGGAAGAGAGTATGTACGTATGAGTTTAGGAGGTGTACGCGATGAAGCAGAAATAAGAGGGCATCGTAAAACGTATATAGGGGCAATGCCAGGGCGTATCATTCAAAGCCTTAAGAAAGCAGGGACAAGTAATCCTGTATTTGTCCTGGATGAGATAGATAAGCTAAGTACAGGAAACCAAGGAGATCCTTCCTCGGCTTTATTAGAAGTATTAGATCCCGAACAAAATAGTGAGTTTCACGATAACTTCTTAGAGATGGGCTTTGACCTTTCTAAAGTGATGTTTATCGCTACGTCAAATAGTTTAAATACCATCCAACCTGCATTATTAGATCGTATGGAGATCATTAATGTCACCGGATATACTATTGAAGAAAAAGTAGAAATCGCTAAGCGTCACTTACTACCAAAGCAAATAAAAGAGCATGGTATGGATGATACGCAGATTAAAATTGCAAAGCCACAATTAGAAAAAATTGTAGAAGGATATACAAGAGAATCTGGTGTACGTGGTCTTGAAAAGCAAATTGCAAAAATGGTACGCTATGGCGCAAAAAATATCGCCATGGAAGAAGACTATAATGTGAAAGTGACAAATGATGATATTATTGAAGTATTGGGATCACCTCGATTAGAGCGTGATAAATATGAAAATAATGATGTAGCTGGAGTGGTGACAGGATTGGCTTGGACCAGAGTAGGAGGAGATATTTTATTTATAGAATCTGCTTTATCCAAAGGAAAGGGAGTACTCACCATCACAGGAAATCTAGGAAAGGTGATGAAAGAAAGTGCTACCATTGCGATGGAGTATATCAAGGCAAATGCTGAAACACTAGGGCTCAATCCTGAAATGTTTGATACATACAATGTACACATTCACGTACCAGAAGGAGCAACTCCAAAAGATGGCCCTAGCGCGGGAATCACAATGCTAACGTCTCTAGTCTCTTTATTTACACAACGTAAAGTTAAGAAGAGTCTTGCCATGACAGGAGAGATTACCCTACGTGGTAAAGTATTACCTGTAGGAGGAATTAAAGAAAAAATTCTTGCTGCAAAACGCGCAAAAATAAAAGAGATTCTTTTGTGTGAGCAAAACCGTAGAGATATAGAAGAGATCAAAGCAGATTATTTGAAAGGATTGACATTTCACTATGTCAAAGATATGAGCGAAGTATTAGAATTGGCACTTACAAAACAGAAAGTGAAGAATGCAAAAAAGCTATAATACCAAATATAATTTTAAGGGAGTATTAAAATTATATTTGGTAAAATCATAGAATGCATACAAATGAAAGGGCGAGATTATATTCTCGCCTTTTATATTTTACGCTCCTGTCAAAATATATTATACTTGTATGCGTTTTGAAATAGTACATTTGGTACCCTATAAAATAGACGTAGTCTATAAAGACTAGAATAAGTCGCATGCAGAAATATTTATTTTTAGTATTATTTTTAATAGCTACCTTTTGTCATGCGCAGTTAGGAGGTCGTGCAACCTACCAATTTCTTAATCTAACTACATCACCAAGACAAGCCGCACTAGGAGGCAAAGTCATCACAAACTACGACTATGATCCTGATTCTGGGCTTTATAATCCAGCGACCATCAATTACAGAATGGACAATCAATTGTCTGTAAACTATGTCAATTATCTGGCAGATATAAATTATGGTACTGCCAGTTATGCTTATCTATGGGATAGACGTACCCAAGTAATTCACGCAGGGATTACCTACATCAACTACGGAACTTTTGATGGAAGAGATGAAAACGGAAATCCGACAGGAGATTTTGGAGGTGGCGAAGCCGCTTTATCTATTGGATATGCGACAAATATCCCCTATACAGATTTTCACGTCGGAGCCAATGTCAAGTTGATTACCTCCAAACTAGAGCAATACTCATCTGCTGGTGTAGCTGTAGATCTTGGTTTTATCTATAATTACGAAAAATGGGATTTGAATGTAGCCGCTGTAGTTCGTAATCTAGGAACACAAATTACTCCGTATGTAGATACCATTGAAAAATTACCATTAGAAATAGATGCTGGAATTTCTCAGATAGTTCCCAATGTTCCTATACGATGGCATCTTACATTTGAAAATCTTCAATTATGGAATATCGCTTTCGAAAATGAAGCGAGAGGCATTACTGATCTTGACGGGAATACCACAGGAGAAGAAATAGGATTTCTGGATAATGTGATTCGGCATACTATTGTAGGTGTGGAACTCTTCCCAAGAAGTGGTTTTAATATCAGATTAGGATATAATTTTAGACGTAGTGAGGAGTTACGTATTATCGATCAGCGAAGCTTTGCGGGGATTAGTGCGGGTATCGGAATTAAGATCAATAAAATTCGTTTTAACTATGCCTACGCACGTTTTAATAGCGCAGCGGCAAGTAGTCTGTTTGGATTGAATATTGATTTGCAGTAGCTGGTTTTTAATTTCTTTATTTTTTAGTAAGCCAAATCCCAAATCCCAAATCCCAAATCCCAAAAAATAATTAATTTTTAGCATCCAGCATCCAGCATCCAGCATCCAGCATCCAGCATCCAGCATCCAGCACATCTACCACAACCAGCATCTCCAATAAAAACTTCCATATTATTTCATCCCTCCATTTCTAATTTCTACATTCGTATTTTTAATAGCACTTTTGTGAAAATAATCATTGCCATAGACGGATATTCATCCACAGGGAAAAGTACGGTTGCTAAGCAACTAGCCGACTGGCTTGAATATATTTATGTGGATACAGGTGCGATGTATCGCGCGGTCACCCTATACGCGATGCGTGAAGGACTCATAAGCGATGGTTTTTTTGATAAAGAAGCACTTATTAAAAAGTTAGATAAGGTAGAGATCACTTTCGTGAAAAATCCCTCGACTGGAAAAGCAGATGTGTGCCTGAATGGTGAAAATGTAGAACGTTATATCAGAACGCTCGAAGTTTCTTCTTTTGTCAGTCCTATTGCAACCGTGTCTGAAGTTCGTGCAAAGCTCGTAGAACAGCAACAACGGATGGGTGAAGAAAAAGGGATTGTGATGGATGGACGCGATATCGGAACTGTTGTGTTTCCCAATGCAGAGCTCAAAATATTTATGACAGCTAGTGCAGAAGAACGTGCTAAAAGACGTTACAACGAACTTTTAGAGCGAGGAGATACCGTTAGCTATGCATCTGTGTTAAGCAACGTTGTAGAGCGAGATACGATAGATACCACTCGTGAAGACTCTCCGCTTGTAAAAGCACACGATGCCATAGAAATTGACAATACAGAAACCAATGTAGAAGATCAGTTTCATACTATTTTGCAATTAGCAAAAGATCGTATCGCTAAGCGTATTTAGTCGGTAGCTTTTAGGGCATACTTTTTATCAGTTAAAAACTAAAAAATCCCTTTCTACAAAGACTCAAAGTGTTTAATCTATACTAAAAGCCAATGCTATTTAGTTATAGTCAAATAGCCAATAGCTGGAATCGTTTATGCTTATACCTTAATATTGTGTCAAGTATTAAAGTTATTATTAAAAGAATATTACAATACAGGGCGTACTCCTATACTCTTAAACAATTTCGCTTTTGCTTTTAAAAAGGCATTTTGAAGTTTGTTTTGTTTTAGATAGGCATCAATCAGTCCTTTCTCTCGTGAGTTGACTAAGAATATAGAACTTTCTCCTAACTCAAACTTACGTTCTTCGCCAGTGAGCAATACCTGATAATTTGTTACAATATCGACTATAAGCGTATTCTGCCTTGTGTACGAATCTAACTCCTTATAAATCGCTTTTACATTATTTTCGATAGTGAGTTCTGTTGTAATCAGATCCAGTTCTGTATTACGTACTTTCAGTTTTGAAAGTTTTAACTCTCCACGTTCTTTCCTTAAGAATAACGGAAAACTAAAATTGATCCCCCCCTTATATTGATTGGCCAAAAAACTATTTCCTATATCTGGAGTTTCTGTAAGGAAATTGTATTCCAACTTCAATTTTGGGAGTAGCTTGTTTGCCTTTAGGCTTCTGTCTACTTGGAGTCCTTCTAGTTTAAGAGCAAGCGATTGTAGTTTAGGATGGTTGGCTACCGTAAACGTCTCCAGCGATTGTCCTGCAATTTGTAAGGAGATATCGACCTCACTTCTAATATCCAGATTAGGGATCACATTGTCTTCCAACTCTAAGGGGATATCATTATTGAGCCATAAAAAATTGGAGAGTTCCATTCTTGCATTAAACAATGTGACCTTTGCTTGTTCAAGGCTTAATTGTCTATCTTGAAGTGATATAAATGCTTCGGTAGCGTCTATTTGAGCACTTTCTCCAACTTCAACATTTTTTTGAATTCCTTGATACCGGAGTAGTGCATTGCTTACAAATTGCTCTATGGTAATGACATCTTGATAGGCTTGCAACCAGTTAAAATACGCAAGTGCAGCATCATAAATTACTTGATTAATGAGTAAGTCGCGATCTGCTTCTGTTTGTTGTCTAAAGAATTTTGCTTTTCGTAAGGTTGCCATGCGCTCATTGATCCATAACCCTTGTCCGATGTTTACAGACACACCTGCCGAAAAAAGCCCGTCGTCTGGCAAGAAGTTCTCCGGATTTAAGAACACTCCTTCATTACGTTCAAAACCTGCTTTTAGCTCAACGCCATACCAAGTTGGGATTTTAAGTTTTGCATCAAAAAGGTCATAATACTCACTGTCCTTAAAATCTTTACGGTCGTAGTCTGCAACTAGTTTTGGGTCAAATCCTCCGCGGGCTCTTAAGACTTCAGCCTGCCCTTCACTTAAGACAAGTTGCGCTTGTTTGACCACAGGATGAAATTGCTTTACATAGCCAAGATATTCTTCAAAGCCTAGTATTTTTTCGGCTTCGGGGAGTGTGGTTGTTTGCGCTTTCGCGAAAGCGGACCCTAAAAGAAATAAAGCTATATGCAAAAATGGTTTTATCATTTTGTTGTTGCCTTTTCGGTTGCTGAATCTGCTTGATAATAGTTAGGAGGGAAGCCGTTAAGTTGTCTCCAAAGTTCAAACCAGATCGGAACATCATCTAGTAATGCGATGGCGCGTGCTCCAGAACCAGCACGTAAAGCGTCTGGCCACGGCTCTTCATTTGGGTCTGGTGCTACTAATAATCTGTATTTCCCGTTATCGCTTATAAAGGTTTCTACAGCTACGATCTTACCAGCATAGGTTCCTGTAGAAACATTGGGCCATCCGCTAAAAATAATAGCTGGCCACCCGTCAAACTGGATACGAACAGGACTCCCTTTATGTGCCAATGGCAAGTCGATAGGATTGATAAACATCTCGACTGCTAGATCTGCATTATCAGGCATAATATTAATGAGTTCGTCTCCTTCTTTAAATGTCTCTCCTACACCTGCTCTAATGGCTTTATTGATATAGCCGCTTTGCGGTGCACGTACATAGTAAAGACTGTTACGGATCTGATAATTTGATAAGGAGTTCTCTAATTTTGTCACTTGTGCTTCTGCATCAAAACCGCTAGAAGATGCCGTAAATTTATCACTTTGCGCTTTAGATATCTTATCTATATACTCAGCTTCGGTACGTGTAATTTCTACTTGCGCATTAATGACATTATTTTTACTGGTTAATAAATCATTTTTCTGAGAGATGAGTTTTGCTTGTGTTTCTTGTAGTTTTAATCTTTTGTCTTCTACATCTTTAGTGGCTTTGAGGCCTTCTGCTTGTAATTGCTCTGTACGCTCATATTGACGTTCTGCTATAATAAGATTTGTTTTTGCTGCTTCCAGATCTATACTATCACTCTGTACTTTTAGTTTGGATTGTAACAGTTTGTTACGTGCTTGTTCTAATTTAAGAAGGCGTTCTCGCTGTAAGGCAGCTACTTGATTATTCAATGCATTTACTTTGCCTTGATAGGCTACAACAGAACCAGCTTTTGCATTTATTTGTTCTTCTGTACGCGCTATTAGATTAGGATCAAAATAGTCATCTTTAATTTCAGAGATATGCACAATGGTATCTCCTTTTTCTACATAATCTCCTTCTTGTACATACCATTCTTCTATGCGTCCAGGAATTTGTGATTGTACTGTGGTCGCACGTTGTTCTGGCCGTAAGGTGGTGAGATATCCATTTCCTGTAATATTTTGTGTCCAAGGAAGGAATAGAATAATAATACCTACGCCAGAGAATGTAAGCAAAAAGCTATTAAAATGCTTATAATGCTTTTTATGCATTACCTTCTCTATAGCCTTATAATTTTTAAGGTCTACGGTTTTGTTGAGTTTGTTTTCGGCAATATTAAGCATGATTAATCTTTTTTAATGATAGATCCCTTTTCTACAATAATATGGTTATGACAAAACTGTTTCCATTTAGGGTTTTGACTCACGACAACAAGCGTCCATTTGTGCTCTTCTTCTGTTAAAAACTTGATAAGTCTTTCTGCTTCGCTTTCGCTAAAATGATCTAGCGGGTCTTTTAATATTAGTAATTTAGGCTTTCTGATAATACTACGAGCCAATACAATCTTTTTGGTGATGGTGTACGGGATTTGTCTTCCTTCTGGATAAATAATGGTTTGTAGTCCTTTATTTTGCATCTTTATAAATTCGGAAAGCCCCGTCTTTTCTATTGCCCAATCAATTTGCTTTTCTGTGATAGTCACATCGCCAAAAGTGATGTTTTCTTTTAATGTGCCTTCAAACGGCGACTCTTCATTTAAGGATTGTCCTACATACGATCTGTAGTGATTCAAATTGATACTTTTTAAAGATCTTTCGTTGATAAATATATCACCAGCACTTGGTTCAAAAATACCAGCGATGAGTCGTAGTAAGGTTGTTTTACCAGAACCTTGAGGACCTTGTATCACATAATTTTGACCTGGTTGAAGTGTTAAGGATACGTCTTTTATAATATGCTTATAGCTGACATCCTTAAGTTCAACACGAAGGGGTGTATGCTCATCTAGTGGACGGTCTCCATCTTGTGGCTCTAAATCTTTATCTACCACTTGCCCTATTTTTTCAAGGGAAGTAAGAATGTCATATACAGATTCTAATCCAGTGATCAGTTTTTCTACAGAGCTTATGACTAAAAGAATGATGATCTCTGCAGCTACAAACTGTCCGATATTCATTTGTTGGTTTAGTACTAAAATTCCTCCAATTAATAATAGCCCTCCAGTAACTAGTACTTTGAAGCCAATCATCTGCATGAATTGTAAAACAAGAATCTTAAAGTGGCTTTCACGAGCACGTAAATATTCTAACACGAGTTTATCATTTTTTTCAAGTGCGTGTGAGGTTTGTCCTGAGAGTTTAAAGCTGGTAATGGTTCTAGCAATTTCTTGAATCCAATGCGCTACTTTATATTTTTGCTTAGATTCATCAAGGCTGGTATCCAAGCCTTTTTGTGCGGTAAACCTAAAAACCAAGTATACCAAAAAGATAAGGAGTACTCCATATATGATAAAAAATGGGTGGTAGAAGGATAGCAATAATAATCCAAAAATAATTTGTAGAATCGCCGCAGGGAAATCAATCAAGATTTTAGGCAAACTTTTTTGAATGGTCAAGGTATCAAAAAAACGATTAGCCAATTCTGGTGGATAAAAATCACTCAATTCGCTCATTTTTATTTTTGGAAATCTATAGGCAAATTCAAAAGAAGAACGGGCAAATAATTTTTGCTGGACATTCTCCAAAATACGCATTTGCATAAGTTGTAAGGCAACTACAAAAATAGTTCCTATAGTGACCAAGACGACAAGAACAATCCACGAAGTGCTTATTTGTGCACCTTGAATAAGATTAATAATGGCTTGTATTCCTAGCGGAAGTGATAAACTCACTAATCCAGCAAAAATGGCATAAAAAATAATTTGTTTAATATCTTTTCGATCTAACTGCAATAGACCTGAAAGACGTTGGGTAGCTGTAAGAACAGTCTTTGCCATATTATCTTAAATTTAATGTGTTATAAACTAAGTGTGTAAAATAATCTGTGGGTGATACGGTATCATTACAATCTGTAATGGATGTAAAATGTTCTTTCAAAAAGTGTTGGTGTAGTGTTCCTTCTAACACGGTACTTGCAAGACTGGTTGCATACGGATAGGAGGGACTCACTTCTTGTATGATTTCGCGTAAGCGTATAATTAATCGTTTATAAATGACAAAATATCCTTCTTTATTCTCTGCATCGACTTCTTTGGTAAGGTACGATTTTGAATACTCGCTAATGATGATTTTACTAAGTAGGACTTCATTGATATGTGAAAAATTAGAATCTTCCTGAATTACTTGTGTCACTACATCTAATGCTTTTTGTAACTTTTGTTCTGGATCATTTAGAGCAGCTGTTGCAAATACCAATCTGTACTCCATCCATCCCCAATACCAATTGGTCAAATATAATAGTAGCATGTGTTTATTTTCAAAATAACGATAGATAGAACTTTCGTTAGAGCCTATGTCACTGCCTAGCTTTTTAAAGGTAAATTCTTCAAAGCCTAATTGATCAATGAGAATGATACTGTTCTCGACAATGCGTTTTCCTAAGCTGGATGATTCAGGATCTTTCAGAGACAGTTTTTCAGGAACACTGATCTTTAGATTTAAAAGAAGTCGTTGCATACTATTTTATATTAGATTTCAAATTTAATAGTATCACTATTATAAATAAATAGTTTAACTCGCTTTTAACGTGTAGGACACCTTTTTATTATTAAATTAGAGTCGTTTTATCAAAACTTCTGTCGTATGATGTTATTAAATGTAGTCGCTCATAGTACAACGCAAGCAAAAGAAATTGCTGTGTATTTACTTGATCATAAATTTATTACCCAAGCATCTATAGGAGAAAAGGAAGTGTATGAACTCAATGAAAATCACAAGTTACAAGGATCAAAACAGTATGTGATCAAAGGAATCTCTAAGGCGCTACTTTTTGATACGATCAATAAAAAACTAAGAGAAAAGTACTCAGATCAAATGCCTATAGTATTTGCTGAACCTCTTATTTATATCGACTCCGAGCAGAATGAAAAGTTTCTGGAGGGGATTGTGAAGGTGTGATATTCATCTAAAGAAACCAAACTAATTATCTAAAACAAAAAAATCAACACCTTGTAAAGCCAACATAAACATCGTTATTCAGAATCTAAAACAGATTCGAACTTTATAGAAACAAAAGAGAGGTTGTTTAAAACAAAACAACCTCTCTTTTTACTTTAACTGTATGTTCTATTCTTCTTCATCGTCGTCAGAAGCTTCCATGGTGTGGAATACGTTCTGGACATCGTCGTCATCTTCTATTTTTTCTAAAAGCTTATTGACATCTGCTTCTTGTTCTGGTGTCAATTTTTTAGTTACCTGTGGAATCCGATCAAAACCAGAAGATAAAATTTCTGCACCGCGTTCTTCTAATGCTGACTGAATCGCACCAAAACTCTCAAAAGGAGCATAAATATGAATCCCTTCTTCATCTTGAAAAACCTCTTCGGCACCATAGTCTATAAACTCAAGTTCGATTTCTTCTACGTCTTGCCCTTCTGCTTCGATACGGAAAGTACACGTATGGTCAAACATAAAGACAACAGATCCAGAAGTTCCTAAACTTCCATCACATTTATTAAAATACGAACGCACATTGGCAACGGTACGGGTATTATTATCTGTAGCAGTTTCTACCAAAATAGCAATCCCATGGGGTGCATAGCCTTCAAAAATCACTTCTTTAAAATCGCCAAGGCTTTTGTCACTTGCTTTTTTTATAGCACGCTCTACATTGTCCTTTGGCATATTTACAGACTTCGCATTTTGAATAACGGCGCGTAATCTAGAATTACTATCAGGATCTGGGCCACCTTCTTTAACAGCCATAACAATATCTTTCCCAATACGTGTAAACGCTTTTGACATCGCGCTCCAACGTTTCATTTTACGTGCTTTTCTAAATTCAAATGCTCTTCCCATAATAAACTTTAATCCCTCAAAAGGGTTCATTTTACGACTTTTAAGTTGAAATTAAAAAGTCAATTTCCAAATTATACTTCGTAAATCTATCACGAAGTAGCTGATTTAAGTCTGTAAAAATAATAAAAAGTAAGACTTTTCAAAGTATCTATGCATTGAGAATATCCTCAATCGCAGCCGCCAAATCAAAATCTTTTTCAGTGACTCCACCCGCATCGTGTGTCGATAATGAGATAGATAACTCATTATACACATTACTCCAATCTGGATGGTGTTGTAAACGCTCTGCTTCAAAAGCGATACGCGTCATTGTAGAAAATACTTCTCTAAAATTTTCGAACTCCAAGGTGGTATGAATCGCATTTTCATCATATTCCCAATCTGGAAAATCTTCTAAACGGTCTTTAATCTGTGCTTCTGTTAGTTTCTTCATAGCGCTGTTATTTTGCTAGATTATTGAATGATTTAATCTTATCTAAGTGTTTAAATCGTACTTAGATATGGAAACTCTAATGTACGTAATTTCGCTTTCGCGAAAGCGTACTCAGAAAAAAAATAATAGAATATATGAGATTTAGCTATTAGTCGGTAGCTCTTAGACGTTAGTCTTTAGCTCTTAGCTTGTGGCTTTTAGTTGGTAGTGGTTAGTGATCTGTGATTATTAATAGCTTATAAATTCCCGATATGCGTGTCGTTTTAAAAATAGAGTAACACTCTATTTTAGAGTAGTACTCTATTTTACATATCCCTATCCTTCTTATCAAGTGGTAATTTTAAAAGAATAATATCTTATATATATATATATCAAGTCTTGAATCTTGATTCCAACTACCATCTAATAGCTAACGACTACTAGCTAAAAAAGCCAATAGCTATTTTCAGAATCCTTCAAAAGCGCCTAATCCAAACAAGGCAAAGTCATACTTTACAGGGTCGTGAGGATCTAATTTTCGTAATGATGTATCAAGTTCGGCGAGAGATTTGGCGTCATTTTGCTTTCGCGAAAGCAATTTTAACTTTCTTCCTACATTACCCGTATGCACATCCAGCGGACAGGAAAGAAGCGAGGGTGAGATATTTTTCCAAATTCCAAAATCAACGCCTGATTTGGCATCACGTACCATCCAACGTAAGAACATATTGATGCGCTTCGCTGCCGAATTCCGTAACGGATCACTCACGTGTTTCTGTGTACGTTGCAGATGAGGGATTTCAAAAAATACTTCTTTAAAATGGGAAATAGCTGGTTGTAATCCTTCTTTGGTGATTCCAGACGCAAACACCGCTTCGAGTCCGTTGTGGTTTTGATAGATGTTTTGAAGCGAACGGATAAAGGTTTCTACATCCAGTTCATTGAATGTTCGATGCACAAAACCCGTGAAATATTCTGCTTGATCAGCATGATAATTTAAGATAAACTCATGGGGTTCATTGCCCATCAGATCCATCAGTTTGGTCGCATTGGTAATAATGCTTTTGCGATTTCCCCAAGCAATGGTTGCTGTCAAAAAAGCAGCAATCTCGATATCTTCTTTCTTCTCAAACCGATGCGGAATCTGAATAGGATCATGCGGAATAAAATCTGGACGTTCATATTGTAGTGCTTTCTCGTCCAGAAAACTCTTGAGTTCTTTTTTATTCATTGTCGAAGGTATAGGAGTAAAAACCATCTTTTAGATTGTTCGTACGCATTTGTGGCACCGATCTAAAATAGGCTTTAAAATCATTGAGATGCTGTAATTGAATACAAGGAAGCTCACAATCTCCTGTCGCCCAAAAGAAATCAATATTTGTAGGTGTATAAAGTTTTAGATTTCCTTCCTGATGGACAGTGTAGGTGGCTTGGGTGTATTTTGTGTTGGGATGTGGTTTGACAAGGTATTTTAAAGAAAATACACTAAGACTTAATTGAAATTTATTTTCCGTAAGTGTATTAAGATTAAATGGAATAAATAAAGGGACGGCAATGGCTATCGTAGCTAGGGTAAGACCTATTTTGATAAGAGATTTTTTAGTAATACTTACAGCGATTAGGGTAAGTGCTAGTAGCATAAAGAACCCTAAAAAAAAGCGATATTGAGGCGAGGTTAGCCATAAAAACAAGAGTTGTACAATGCTTATGAAATAAAGAATATAGAGTGGTTTTTTAAAACGAACTTTTCTAATAAAAAACGGAAAAAGAATCAGGACAACACACATCGCGATATTAAATAAGCCGTGAAGTTTTGGGAGTCGAAGCCAGTGTATGATACGCTGCAATAGCGTACTATTTTCATATTCTTTTGGGGTTAAGAAAAAGGCATAGTGTTTTGTCGTTTCTACAAGATATTCTTGTAGTTGCAAAGGCAACATCCAGTCTACACTGGTCAATCTAAAACTAGCGATAGGATAGAGTGGATAGCCAGAAATAATACTGTTTTTTACTGCAAAAAGCACAAAAGCAATTCCTGAAATTATTGATAATTTCAGTAGATCTTGCTTGACAGATTTTCTACTTTTTATGTATAAAATGACAGGGAATATAATGAGAAAAACAGCTGTTACTTTTATAAAAACAGCAAATACACCTAAAACAAATATGATGCTAAGGGGCGTCTCTTTGCTTGATAGATAGTGCGTTAAAAACTCTCCAAAGATTATCAAGGAAAGTAGATAGATGGGTAAATCTGGCGATGGTGTACTGATAAATTGGAATAAGAATACATTAAAAATAGGAAATAACCCAATGAGTAATAGATGCTTTTCTTTTTGTTTAAAATAGTGTCCTAACTTGTCTAGTGCATACACATTACCGAGAACGAGGTAAAACCCATTGATGTCATTAAAAAAGGGTGCTATTTCATTTAGGTTAAGCGCACTTTGTAAGATATGCCATCCAGAATGCTGAGCTAAAAAAAAGTGAAAATTAGCGAGCCCTTTTACAAATCCGTAGGTGTCAAGCCATTTGATGGTTTGTATGTAATAGGATTCATTATCTAATATATAGGGGGCACTTGCGCATTGTGCTGCGGCAAATAGCGTGATGATAATTAATAGGATGTTGAGATAGGGTGGGAGTGTTTTTATTTTCGCTTTAAGCGAAAGGAGAAACCCTTTATATACCTTTCTTTTCCATAGTCCTAAACCTAGAGTAATGCCTATAAGAATGCTTTCAAAATAGATTTGTAATCCGCTGAAAATAGCCCAAATACTTGCTAGTAAAGCAATGGCAAATCCTCCCAAGAAAAAGGTAATAACTGGATGGGATTTTCCGAGTTTGAAACTGTCTTGAAATGCAACCCCTATAGTACTTGTTATTATAAATAGATAGCACCAGTATATTAAAACAGCGAGCATATTATTGAGTTACAAAAGAGCCATCTACCATGGTTAATTTACGATCTGCCATATCTGCGAGTTCTTCGTTATGAGTAACAATGACCAAGGTCTGTCCAAACTCATCACGGAGTTTAAAGAATAACTCATGAAGATTTTCTGCGCTTTCTGTATCTAAATTTCCAGAAGGCTCATCTGCAAGAATGAGGGCAGGTTTATTCATTAGCGCTCTTGCTACGGCAACGCGTTGTTGTTCTCCTCCAGAAAGCTCATTAGGTTTATGATGGTACCGATGTGAAAGCCCTAAAAAGTCTAAAAGTTCTTTGGCTCTTTTTTCTGCTTCGGCTTTAGGTATTTTTGCAATGTAGGCAGGAATACATACATTTTCTATAGCTGTAAATTCAGGTAATAACTGATGAAATTGGAAGATAAAGCCAATGTGCTTATTTCTAAACTGGCTAAGTTCTTTTGGCGAAAGCCTACCTAAAGATTGATTATTTATTTCTAAAAAAGTATTCTCAAGAACGTCTGGTGTATCTAGTGTGCCGAGTATTTGAAGTAAGGTCGTTTTACCAGCTCCACTAGGACCAACAATAGAAACGACTTCTCCTTTTTTGATATCTAGTGAGACATCTTTGAGTACTTGAAGATCACCATACGTTTTTGAAATATGTTTTGCTGTTACCATTGGCTGTATTTACGAAGTGAAAGTACTACATTATATAGTATCAAGCAATCGTAAAAAGTTTATGACGTCTTTTTAAAGACCGTTTTTATGTTGTTGTAATCTATAAAGTAAGTAACCCGAAGTGATACGGTATGTTGTAAGGGTTGATCAAATAACGAATTAAGACTCTGTGTATAATTCAATTGAGATTGATCATCGCTATTAAAAATCTGATTTCTGTAAAGAAGGGTAGCTTCACTTCCAGGCGCAAATCGCCATCTAAAACTCAAATCCATATTCCAAATATTAAAATTGGCATTCGGATCTCTAAGCACTGTTATATCATAGTCGTCTATTTCTGTTCTGGATCCATCTTCATTTAGTATAAAAAAGATATTACTACTATGGTCTGCGACGCTCCAGAAATTACGTAGGCGTAGATCAATCGCTTTAAAAGGATCGAAGTTATAACTTGCACTAATGGTGTTTTCAAAAGAAGTAACATCTCTAAGTCCTAGGAATACGTCGGTATCTGTATTGTCTACCCAGCCAAAGTTTTTCTTGCGGGTGCTGTAATTAGAAGAAAGGATTAAGAGAAACTTATCTGAAAAGCGGTATCTCGGAGAGAAGTTAAGGCTGTAGTTTACCTGGTCTTGATTACCAAACCACTGGCGTACACTACCTCGTAGATCAAAAGCAAACTTTTTTCTGAAGTCTGTAGATATAAAACCACGTACACTTGCATTCGGTTCAAAAACGACAAATCGTCCTTCTACTCTTGGTTCAAAATAGTCATTGTCACGAGAGTTATAATCTGCATCTACTCCAAAAGCAAATCGCTCTATCGTGGCAAAAAAAGTATTTATATCTATACTATTCCTAGTTTGTACACTAGGTCTATAGAGTCTTCTATGCCTTGCCGATAAACTGATACGGTATCTATTAAATTTACCTCTGGGTTGTATCAACTCATACGATCCAGAAGCTGAAAAGTTATTAAAGTTGTTTCTAAAATTTAACCCTAAGTCATTAATATCTAATTTGGTATTTGCAAGATCATGCCCAAAACGATAGCGCCACGCTCCTCTAATTTTAAAGAAGTCAAACTCTGATTGAAATCCTGTTTTAATTCCGTCAGGCGTACTTACATTGCTTATCACCGCTCTTCCTGAACCTCTATAGTTATTGCCTTTGTCTGCGATATCAAACACACCTGCAGTAACATTAGCATCTCTAAAATTACTCCCGCTTCGTATCACACTTGTATTGATGAGTGATACTGAAGAGTTTTGATTAAATTGCTGATCAACTACTACTACATTATAGTTTGTCAAAGGCTCTATACGTTCTTCCCTAGATTCACCAGTAATCGTATCACGTATGATCGCAAAGGTATTTTCTCCTACAGAATTTAAGACACCAACGCCTAGTCCATTTTTAGTACGTCCAGATAATTTTACAGAATTTAGCAATTTTACGTTATCGGGCTGTTCAATGATTTCTTCATTTTCTGCAAGATTGTCTACGCTTCCAGAAGGGCTGCCCCCTATACGTCTTGAAAAGAAAATTTCTCCCTTTTGGAAAAGATCAATTCCTTCGGTAAAGAAGGATCTATTTTCACCAAAGGTTTGTTCAAAGGGTCCCAAGTTTAAACGTACATTATCAAAAGCGACTTGTCCAAAATCAGGTATTAATTGGGCATCTAGCGTAAAACTATCGCTGAGTCCGTATTTAATATCCAATCCCCCTGCAAAGTTGGTTTGGTTTTCTCCATCAAATGTGATGGTTTGCGCTTGCGCGAAAGGAAAAAAAGTAAGACGCACTGGAGGGTCAATATTTTGAACGCCATTTACAATCCCATTATATTGCGTATCTCTTCCTATCCCACGCTGAATCCGACTCCACGTGTGAGTTTCATTTTTACGTAAAAGTCTACGATAAAAATTTACACTCCAGTTTTGAATATCAACTACTGGAAAGCGTAAGGCATTATAAGGAATGCGATACTCTGCATACCATCCTTTTTCATCACGCGATACCCTACACTGAAAAACAACATTAAAACCAAAGTCACGATCGTTTTGCGTCACCCTTTGATCTCCGATAGTACCTGCACTGGTCACATAAAATCGCGTTTCATTGATACCATCATCATAGGTATTGAGCGCCACCATAAAGTGATCTGCTTGCACAAAAATTTCATCCCGTTGCGAAAACTGACTTGCAATAGAGTCTGGAGAAGGGTCATACATGTAGGCGGCAACATAGACTGCCCTATCATCATACGCCATTTTAACCTCTGTGCGAAAAGCATCTTCGATGGTACCTTCATTTCCAGGTTCAAACATCTGAAAGTCTCCATACGCAGGAAGTTTACTCCATATAGCATCATCTAATATTCCATCTATTTTCGGAGGGGTGTCAATTCTAGTCGCCGTAAGTTCTTTTTTTTGTGCTAGCACAGATTGCTGTAATAAAGCAACAAAAACAACTAAAAAAACGGAAACACCCTTATGCATAAAAGAACTCTTTTGTTAAAGTTACAAATCTAAAGGTGTCTATAAGATCATTGTACTAATTAAAAGTTAAAAAGAAAGTGAGCTTCGTTAACAAAAAAAGTATATTTGTAGAACAGTACTTTGTGATATATTTTTCTTTTTTAGTTAAACAAAAATAATTACACTTGTATCTTCATTATTGCTAGGTGATTATACAAAGTAATCATTACTAACATTTAAATATCACAGGGTACTGAAACTGAAAAAAAATAATTGCTGAATAAAGAAAAAATATGCCATACAGAAAATTTGAAGAATACAATATTGAAGTAACAGAGAGTATTAAAAAGAATTTTGAATCCATTATAGATGATTTAGGAGAAGACACTTCAAGAGAAGGAATTGTTAAAACACCAGAAAGAGCCGCAAAGGCAATGCAGTATCTTACTTCCGGATACAATATGAACCCTGCCAAAATTTTAAAAGGTGCCATGTTTAAGGAAGACTATGACGATATGGTCATTGTAAAAGATATAGAGTTATACTCTTTATGTGAACACCATATGTTACCATTTTTCGGAAAAGCTCATATTGCTTATATCCCTAATGGTCATATTGTAGGTTTGAGTAAACTCCCTCGTATTGTAGATGTGTTCTCAAGACGCTTACAAGTACAAGAACGATTAACACACGATATCTTAGAGTGTATTAATGATACACTAAAGCCTAAAGGAGTGGCTGTCGTTATAGAAGCGTCTCACATGTGTATGATGATGCGTGGTGTTCAAAAACAAAATTCTACAACCACCACATCAGGCTTTAGAGGACAGTTTGAAAAAATTGAAACCCGCACAGAATTTCTTAAATTAATAAGCTCAAGTTTATCATAATATCATAAGCGTTTGCTCATAATTATATTTGGTATACCAATTGCTTGAACAAAAGTGTTATATTTAATACAATTATGAGTAAATACAAATTATTAATTATTGGTCTTATTATAGACGGGGTAGGCATTCTAACATCTAGCTGGATACTACCGCTTATAGGTGATTTTGCAGATATTGTTTGGGCACCACTTTCTGCTTGGATCATGACAAAGATGTATAAAGGGAATGCAGGTAAGATCGCAGGAGCTGCCACCTTTATAGAAGAAATTTTACCAGGAATAGACATCATTCCTTCTTTTACATTGATGTGGTTTTATACTTTTGTAATTGCTAGAAAAAAAGTTGAGACTGTAGAAAAAGAAAGCGATATAATCGATATTACTTAAACAGATCCATACCAGGGATATTAGGCATTCCTTCTTTTGCGACGGCTCCCATTTCTGTGTCGTGTATATTTTGTGCCTTCTCTAATGCTTTATTTATGGTTAAAATAAGATAGTCTTCTAGCTGCTCTTTATCTTGTAAAAGATTTTCAGATAGTTCTATTTCTTTTATACGTCCACTTGCCGTAGCTGTCACTTTAAGAAGGCCATCACTAGATTGTTCATCAACAAGCACTGTTTTAAGTCTTTCTTTAGTTGCCTCTGCCTTAGCTTTTGCCTCTTGTAATTTTCCCATAAGGCCCATCATATCTCCAAACATATTTTATAATTTTAAAATGATTGCTACAAATTTATTAAATTGACCCTTCCGAATCTACAAATAAAGTATGAAAAAAATAGTTCCCTTGTTCCTACTTACCCTTATTTTTGTAATTAGTTGTAATCAAAAAAAAACAAGAAATTTGGCAAAAGACATCATTCCTCCAAAAGCAGAAAAAAAACCAGTAAATCTAGAAAAGCATGGTGACATACGCGTAGATAATTATTTTTGGATGAATGAGCGAGATCATCCTGAAGTTATCGATTATCTAGAGCGAGAGAATGATTACTATGATAAACTGACAGAACATACCAAAGATTTTCAAGTAACGTTGTTTGAAGAAATGAAAGGTCGCATCAAAGAAGATGATGCATCGGTACCTTATAAAAGAAATGGCTACTGGTATTACGGTCGTTATGAAATTGGAAAAGGATATCCTGTTTATTGTAGAAAAAAGGATTCATTAGATAACGAAGAGATTATTCTTTTTGATAATAATGTGATGGCAGAAGGCCATGCATATTTTGATCAAGCTGGATATACCATTTCTGAAGACAATAAAATGGCTGCTTTTGGTACTGATCTTGTAAGTAGACGTAAGTATACCATCCAATTTAAAAATCTTGAAACTGGAGAACTTCTTGAAGAAAAAATAGAAAATACAACGGGAAGAGCTATCTGGGCAAACGATAATAAAACCCTCTATTATACTAGAAAAGACGAAGAGACCTTACGCTCAAATCAAATCTTTAAACACATATTAGGAACTTCCCCTGAAGAAGATCAACTAGTTTTTCAAGAAGACGACGAGACTTTTAATACGTATGTCTATAAGACAAAATCTAGGAAGTTTATCATGATAGGATCAAGTAGTACCCTTACTTCTGAATATCAGTTTACGACAGCAGAAGATGGCGTAAGTGATTTTAAAATGCTACAAAAACGAGAGCGAGGTTTGGAATACAGTGTGGCACATTATGATGAAGATTTTTATATTCTTACCAATATGGATGATGCAACCAACTTTAAGTTGATGAAAACTCCAGAAACTGCTACCGAAAAAGAAAATTGGACCGAAGTAATACCGCATAGAAAAGATGTACTTCTAGAAGATGTAGATATATTTAAAGATTTTTTAGTGGTAAGCGAGCGTACCAATGGGCTTAATAAAATACATATTAAGCGTTGGGATGGCACAGAAGACTACTACTTGCCTTTTGATAATGAAACCTATACAGCAAACACAGGAACCAATGTAGATTTTGATACAGAAATTCTTAGATATGGGTATAATGCATTAAACACCCCTACATCTGTGATTGATTTTAATATGGTCACAAAAGAACGCGAAGTAAAAAAAGAACAAGAAGTGCTAGGCGGTACCTTCAAAAAAGAAAACTATATCATGGAACGGATATGGGCAACTGCCAGAGATGGTGTAAAAGTTCCTGTATCTATCGTCTACCATAAAGACACTAAGAAAAACGGGAATGCTCCGCTTTTACAATACGCCTACGGGAGCTACGGTAATACGATTGACCCTTCATTTTCTAGCATCCGATTAACATTACTTGATCGCGGATTTATCTACGCAATTGCACACGTACGAGGCGGAGAATACTTAGGACGTGAGTGGTACGAAGACGGAAAACTGCTTAAAAAGAAAAATACTTTTACAGACTTTATAGATGTTTCAAAACATTTAATAGATCAAGACTATACATCTTCAGAACATTTATATGCCTCAGGAGGATCTGCTGGTGGTCTCTTAATGGGTGCGATTATGAATATAGCGCCAGAACTGTATCACGGTGTGATTGCTTCCGTACCATTTGTAGATGTTGTGACCACAATGCTCGACGACACTATCCCATTAACCACAGGAGAGTATGATGAGTGGGGAAATCCTAACACAAAAGAGTATTATGATTATATGAAAAGTTATAGTCCTTATGATAACGCTTTCGCGAAAGCGTACCCAAACGTTTTTGTAACCACAGGATATCACGATAGCCAAGTGCAATACTGGGAACCTGCAAAGTGGATCGCCAAATTAAGAGAGTATAATACAGGAGATAATCAAGTCTTGTTTTTTTGTGATATGGACGCTGGTCATGGAGGTGCTTCGGGTAGATTTGAAGCCTTAAAAGAGGTGGCAAAAGATTATGCATTCTTATTAGATCTAGAAAACATAGATAAATAACAAAAAATATAGTACTTTTGTTCCGATTTGAGTATTGATTTTAACCAGAAATAAACTCAACATCTAACTTAATTTTTATGGCTGATCAACTTCATGTTTACGATAATGTATTACAACTTATAGGTAATACGCCACTTATCAAGCTGAATAGAATTACTAAAGATTTTGATGGAGACTTTTATGCTAAAGTAGAAGCCTTTAATCCAGGACATTCTTCAAAAGACCGTATCGCACTTCATATTATAGAAGAAGCAGAGCGTAATGGAGTTTTAAAACCTGGAGATACAATCATAGAGACGACCTCTGGTAACACAGGTTTTAGTATTGCTATGGTTAGTATTATCAAAGGCTACGAATGCATTCTAGCAGTAAGTTCAAAATCATCTCCAGATAAAATAGATGCTCTTAAAGCAATGGGAGCAAAGGTATATGTGTGTCCTGCAAATGTAAGTGCAGATGATCCTCGTTCTTATTACAGTGTTGCAAAACGCTTGCATGAAGAAACAAAAGGATCTGTATATATCAACCAATATTTTAATGAGTCAAATATAGACGCACATTTTAATACCACTGGACCAGAAATTTGGAAACAAACAGAAGGAAAAATTACACATTTTGTTGTAGGTGTAGGTACTGGTGGGACTATATCTGGAGTTGGTAAATATTTAAAAGAAAAGAATCCAAATATTAAAATTTGGGGTATAGATACCTATGGAAGTGTTTTTAAAAAATACCATGAAACAGGGATTTTTGATCAAAATGAGATTTATCCCTATGTGACTGAAGGTATTGGGGAGGATATATTGCCTAAAAATGTAGATTTTGATATTATTGATGGTTTTACAAAAGTAACTGATAAAGATGGAGCTTTATATACCCAAAGACTAGCTAAAGAGGAAGGAATGTTTTTAGGAAATTCTGCAGGATCTGCTATAAAAGGAGTACTCCAATTAAAAAAACATTTTACAAAAGATGACGTAATTGTTGTTTTATTTCACGACCATGGAAGCCGCTATGTAGGTAAAATGTTTAATGATGATTGGATGCGAGAAAAGGGATATTTG
>ERZ651776.445-NODE-445-length-58538-cov-18.503549_pt1 | contig 58538 bp, 57 predicted proteins | sample MGYA00514761_ERZ651776 | MGnify/ENA metagenome assembly ERZ651776
TTGTGAATTTTTATCAGTACTTTCTCTACTCTGTGTATCATCACCCTGCATTGTATTAACACCACCTGTGGTAGAGATGGTAGTTTGTTTGCTCATTTTGTATTTAGTTTTCCATGATGCGCCATCCCAAGTCAAATCTTTATCCCAGACCATTGGTTTTGTATACAAAGGATTTTTAATTCTACCTGCTTGCAATGTAAGCCAATCTGTCGGTTTCCAACCTACCATTGCACGTTTAACAAATATTTCTTCTTTTGCTTCTGCGTATCCACCGCCACCTAAAGTTGCATTATCTGATCTACCTTTTGAACCCATCGCAAGGGCAAGATCTGTAAACCAATTGTCTGCAATTTTAGTTTTAAACCCTAATGTAATTTTATAACGCTGCCTACTTCGATCAACGGAATCATTGCCTCCATATTCATCGGCACTTCTCCATTCTTGTCTCACCCTTATATCACCATAAAGTTTTCCTTCATCAAGGTATTTACTGATAGATAACTTACTTTTTACTTTTTGGTCACGTGCTTTACTCTCGCTCGCATGTTGCTTTGAAAGTAGCGCTGCTTCATCCTCAGTCAATATTCCCTTAGTTACAAGTGCATTAACTAAGTCTTCAGTTGTATCCGAAAATACCGGTACTGAAAAAGCTAATGCTGAGACCACTAACCCTTTAATTAAATTTTTCTTCATTTCAATAATTCTCCGTTTCCTTGTTTTCAATATTTCACAAATAAGATAAATATCTGTGACAAGAGAATTATTAAATTTCTTTATGACACTTGTATGACAAAAACTAAAAGAATTGAGTTATAGGAATTTTAATTAAAGGGGGATAATTTTTTAATTGATTAAAGAGTTGAGCCTTGATGATCAAATTCAACTTGCCCTGAAGCAAAATTATAAATAGCGCCAATGATACCGATTTGATTGTTTTGAAGAAGGTCTTTGAGGATATCACTTTGGTTAATAATACTTTGTATTTGTTTTTTAACATTCAAAAAACAAACATTGGAAACAAATACACTGTTTTTAGAATTTCTTTCTGGATCAAGTGTTGTTGTTTCTTCGGAAACTGCGGGCTGTAAAAGCTTAGTAATTTCAGTGATATTACCCTCTTCGAAATTATCGCATGCTGCTTTTATCGCGCCACAATTAGAATGGCCCATGACAACAATAATTTTTGATCCCAGATATTTGCATGAGTACTCTAAGCTACCAATAGCTTTTCTGCATGCAACATTCCCAGCTAAGCGAACGCTAAAAACATCCCCTAGGGTTTGGTCAAAAATAGTCTCAGGCGCAGTTCTTGAATCACTACAGCCAAGAATAGCTGCAAAAGGTTGCTGATTATCTATAAGTGCTTCACGCATTTCTGATAAATTTTTAACTTGCTGTTCGTTTTTAATAAACCTTTGATTCCCTTTTATAAGAAGCTCTAGCGCATCTTTTGGTGATAAATTATTACGATCAATGTTATTCGAAGCACTCATATTTTATTCAGCTCTCATATGGGGAAATAAAATCACATCTCTTATGCTTGGGCTATCTGTTAATAACATAACTAAACGATCAATACCCACTCCACAACCACCTGTAGGTGGAAGTCCATATTCTAAAGCTCTAATGAAATCGGCGTCATAATACATTGCTTCCTCGTCCCCAGCATCTTTTGCAGCCACTTGCATTTGGAAACGCTTAGCCTGATCTTCCGCATCATTTAACTCAGAAAAGCCATTTGCAATTTCTCTACCTGCAATAAATAATTCAAATCTCTCAGTAATAGCATTGTTTGTATCTGAAGCTCTGGCAAGTGGTGAAACTTCTGTAGGATAGTCAATGATGTATGTGGGGTCCCATAACTTTGCTTCTGCTTCTAATTCAAACAAAGCTAATTGATATGCGCCTAAACCTGAACTGTTTGGTAAATTTTCACCATTTTTTGAAAGATGCGACTTTATGAAGTCAATATCATTGAGCTGATCTTCACTAAATTGTGATGAGTGTTTCATAATCGCTTCGACTAATGTCAATCTTTCAAATGATTTTTCGAAATTAATTGTTTTATCTTGATACGTAATTTTTAATGCGCCACAAATTTTATTCGTCACATCCCTAATGCAATCCTCTGTAAAGTCCATCAGCCATTTATATTCTTTATATGCCGCGTAAAATTCCATCATCGTAAATTCAGGATTATGCCTTACACTTAAACCCTCATTTCTAAAATTACGGTTAATTTCAAATACACGATCAAACCCACCTACGACCAATCTCTTAAGATACAACTCGGGTGCTATTCTCAAATACATATCCATATCTAGCGCATTATGATGAGTCTCAAATGGTCTTGCTGTTGCGCCACCTGGTATGGGATGAAGCATAGGTGTCTCAACCTCTAGGAATTCATGCCCTTCCATAAAAGCTCTCATATTTGAGATAATTTTCGAACGGTTTAGGAAAGTTTTTTTTGTATCTTCATTAACAATAAGGTCCACATACCTTTGCCTATATTTTGTTTCTTGATCTGATAACCCATGAAACTTCTCAGGCAATGGTCGAATCGATTTTGTAAGTAATATAATTTCTGTTACTTCAACGGTTAATTCATTGGTTCTTGTTTTAAATAGTTTTCCCTTGGCGCCAATAATATCTCCCAAATCCCATTTTTTAAATTGCGCATAAAGTTCTGGATTAGCATCTGAGTTAATAAAATCTCTCGCCACATAAAGCTGAATTCTTCCATTATTATCTTGGATAGTTGCAAAACTGGCCTTACCCATCACACGCTTTAGCATCATCCTGCCTGAAACAGATACTTCAATAGATTTTTTTTCAAGAGTTTCTTTATCATCCTCATCATAATTTTTATGTAAATCAGATGATAAATTTTCAGGTTTAAACTGATTTGGAAAAGCAATACCTAATTTCCTCAATTCTTCAAGCTTACTTCTCCTCTCAGAGATAATTGAATTTTCATCTACTATCGGCTCATTATTTTGATTAGGTTCTTTACTCAACTCATACCCCTTGCTTTAAACTTTCGCTGATAAATGGGTCTAGATCTCCATCTAATACCCCTTGTGTATTTCCTACTTCCACACCCGTCCTTAAATCTTTAATTCTCGATTGATCAAGAACATAACTTCTTATTTGATGCCCCCATCCAATATCACTTTTAGCATCTTCCACTGCTTGCTTTTCTTCATTTCTTTTATTTAATTCTATTGCATAAAGCTGGGCTTTTAACATATTCATTGCTTCAGCCTTATTTCTATGTTGCGATCGATCATTTTGACATTGAACAACCGTATTCGTTGGGACATGTGTAATTCTAACAGCAGAATCTGTTTTGTTAATATGCTGACCCCCCGCACCTGAAGCACGATAGGTATCAATGCGAAGGTCAGCAGGATTTACATCAATTTCAATTGAATCGTCTATTTCAGGATAAACATTGACTCCAGCAAATGAGGTATGTCTTCGACTTCCTGAATCAAATGGAGATTTTCTCACTAAACGATGAATTCCTGACTCTGTTCTAAAGTATCCATAAGCAAAATCACCTGAAATTTTAATCGATGCTCCCTTAATACCAGCGACTTCACCGTCAGATAGTTCTAGAACTTCAACCTTGAATGATTTTTGTTCTGCATACCTTATATACATCCTAAGAAGCATATTTGCCCAGTCTTGGGCTTCTGTCCCACCACTTCCTGACTGAAAATCAATAAAGCAATTATTTGGATCCATAGGGTTTGAAAACATCCTCTTAAATTCAACATCCTCAACAAGCTTTGAAATTTTTTCTGTATCAAGTTGAATTGTCTTCAGGGTTTCTTTATCTTCCTCTTCCCTTGCTAAATCAAATAATTCTTGATTGTCTTTTATTTGATGAGTGAGTTGAGCTGCTTGATTAACAATAATTTCCAGACCACGTTTTTCCTTACCAATCTTTTCATTCAAAGCACGATCAGACCAAGTTTTTGGATCTTGTTGAAGCACTTCAAGCTCAGCAATTCTTTTAGATTTTGCTTCTAAGTCAAAGATACCCCCGTAAGGTTTGAAATTTTGTATCTATTGCTTGAATTTGTTGCGCCAGAATTTGTAATTCATCATGTTCCATTTTTCTTTATCTTTACCTTTTTATTGCCAGTATAATGACCAGTATTATAACTCTTTTTACCAAAAGTAAATTTGCCATATTGTCATAAAAGTGTCACTTAAGTAATCTAATCTAATCGTAGTTTTAAAATTCATTAAAATTAAACATTAGGAGCTAAATATAAATGAAATCACTTAATCTTAAAAAACTAAGTGCTGCTGCTTTATTAAGTGCAGGCATACTTTCTATGCCAGCAATAGCAGCGGTTGATATTGTAAAAATCGATGGTTCTAGCACGGTTTATCCAATTACTGAGGCGGTTGCTGAGGAGTTTCAAATTGCAACGAAAATTAAAGTTACTGTAGGTGTATCAGGAACGGGTGGTGGTTTCAAGAAATTTTGTCGTGGTGAAACTGTTATATCAAATGCCTCAAGACCAATTAAAGCAAAAGAAATCAAAAAGTGTAAAGAAGCTGGCATTTCATTTATCGAAATACCTGTAGCCTATGATGCTCTTACTGTTGTGGTAAATAAAAAGAATGATTGGGCAAAAGAAATGACAACACAAGAATTAAAGAAAATGTGGGAGCCTGCAGCACAAGGAAAAATAACAAAATGGAGCCAAATTAGAGCTGGATGGCCTGATGCCCCTCTAAGACTTTATGGTCCAGGTGCAGATTCAGGAACTTTCGATTATTTTACAGAAGCAGTTATAGAAGAATCAAAAGCCATTAGAGGTGACTTTACAGCTTCAGAAGATGATAATGTATTAGTGAAAGGCGTATCTGGAGATAAGGGTGGAATTGCTTACTTTGGTCTAGCTTATTACGAAGAAAATAAAAATTTAATTGACTCAGTTGCAATTAAAAATTCAGCTGGTAAATTTGTAAAGCCTGGTCTTGAAACTGTTATGAACGGTTCTTATAATCCTTTATCAAGACCTTTATTTATATATCTCAATGCGACCAAAGCCGCTTTTGATCCAAATGTGAAAAAGTTTATCGAGTTCTATTTAAAACACGCAGGTGAGCTTTCAAAAGAAGTGGGCTATATTCCGTTTAATAATGAAGAATATGCTGCTATTACAAATCACTACAAAACGCTTAAAACAGGATCAGCCTATAAAAAACCAGAGATTGGTTTATCTGTGAAAGAGATTTTAGAATTATCTGCAGCAAGTAAGGATTAATATATTTTGTTCCTCAAAAAAAGGCAGCATAATGCTGCCTTTTTTATTATTTTGAAATAATTAAAGTTTAATTCAATTATTTCTCATTTATTTATCAAAATTGAGTATCATTTGATTAAGCAAAAAAATTTAGCGTTATCCAATTTCCAACTATGGCAAAATTAGAAAATTCAGAGGTTAGCCCCAGGCTAGCAAAAAATTTACGTCGTAATATACTCGAAAGATTTATTGAGTTTGGTCTGCTTTGTTCTGGGATCTTCGCTATTTTTATCACCCTAGCCATCATTTATGTTTTGGTATCTGAAGCCATTCCGTTCTTCCAACATGTGAGTCTTTATGACTTTTTAACCGATACCGTTTGGACACCAAATTACTCCATTAAGCATTACGGAATCATGGCGCTTGTTTCAGGAACGTTAACAACTACTTTTATTGCTTTATTTGTCGCAGTCCCATTAGGGACAATCACAGCCATTTATTTATCCGAGTTCGCAACGCATAAAGTCAGGGAAACAATTAAGCCCGTTTTGGAATTATTAGTTGGCGTGCCGACTGTTGTATTTGGTTATTTTGCTCTCATGTTAGTCACCCCCCTATTACAAAAAATATATCCCGATCTTACAACATTCAATATGCTCGGCCCTGGAATTGTCATGGGTATCATGATCGTGCCGTACATTGCTTCAGTTGCTGAAGATGCAATGAGAGCGGTGCCTATGGCCATGCGGGAAGGCGCTTACGCGATGGGAGCAACTAGATTTCAAACAGCAATTAAGGTGATTACACCAGCTGCGATTTCAGGCATTATTGCAGCCTATATTCTCGCGATTAGTCGAGCTGTGGGTGAAACTATGATTGTTGCCATTGCAGCAGGACAACAACCTAACTTTACATTCAACCCAGTTGAAAGTGCTGCGACTATTACTGCTTATATCGTGTCAGTTGCTTTGGGAGATTTAGAGCATGGCGGGATTGGTTTCCAAAGTATTTTTGCCGCAGGCCTAACATTATTAATTATGACATTAATATTTAACATTATTGGGCACGCCGTTCGTAAGAAATTTGCTGAGAGATATTAATATAAGATGGATGATAATAAAAAAGTTGAGATAGAAAATAATTTAACCTTAATTAGGGCGTTAATTACGAAACACAAAAGGCATGATCATATCTTTGCCGGTGTGGGTATGTTTATTATTATCTCCTTAACTATCACCTTATTAGTTTTATTTTTAGATCTTGTTTTTGATGGGTACCCTCGGTTTAATTTAGATTTTTTAACAAACTTTCCTTCCAGACGCGCAACGGCTGCAGGTATTTTATCTGCTTGGGTGGGCTCATCACTGGTACTGATTGTGACTTTTTTTGCTGCCGTACCTCTGGGCATTGCTGCGGGTGTTTATCTTGAAGAATATGCAAAAAAGAATTGGTTTTCTGATTTAATTGAAATTAATGTGACAAATTTAGCAGGTGTGCCATCTATTATTTATGGCCTTTTAGCCCTTGGTTTATTTGTTTACGGCTTTGGATTGGGTCAAACTATTTTGACTGCTGGACTAACGTTAGCATTGTTAATGTTACCCATTGTTATTGTGGCGACACGAGAAGCAATAAGAGCCATTCCTATCCATATTAGAGAGGCTGCTTATGCAGTTGGCGCAACAAAATGGCAAGTTTCACTGCATCATGTGATTCAGTATTCGTATGGAGGAATTCTAACCGGCGTCATTATTGGAATGGCGAGAGCAATTGGCGAAACTGCACCGGTTATTACTATTGGTGCTTTAACATTTATTGCCTTTCTACCTCCAAGCCCTGTTGGTTTAGAGCCACCCTTTATCAATTTTGAATGGCTAGAGGCAGGCTTTACTGTGCTCCCTATTCAAATGTTTAATTGGATTTCAAGACCACAAATGGCATTTCATGTAAATGCAGCAGCAACTGGAGCAATTATAATTTTATTAACATTGTTAATGAACGGATTAGCAATTAAAATTCGATACAACATTAGGAAGAAAATTAAATGGTAGACAAAAAAAGAAAGCATCCAAAAGAGATTATTAAAGCAGAATCTAATTCACTTAATTTCTTTTATGCTGATGGAACGCAAGCACTTAAAAAGATAAGTCTGCCAGTTTATGAGAATAAAATAACTGCTCTCATTGGACCTTCAGGATGCGGTAAGTCGACATTCTTAAGATGTTTTAACCGTATGCATGATTTATACCCTGGTAATAAATATGATGGTGAAATTATTCTTCAACCAGATAATACAAATATCTTAGATAAACGTGTAGATCCTATAGAAGTGAGGATGAGAATCAGTATGGTTTTTCAAAAGCCGAATCCATTTCCTAAATCAATTTATGAGAATGTTGCGTATGGTTTAAGAGTCAGGGGTGAAAAAAATAAAAGGGTGCTTGATGATAAAGTTGAAGATGCTCTTAAAGGTGCCTCTTTATGGGATGAAGTTAATAAGAGGCTTCATGATCTCGCATTCAATCTTTCAGGTGGTCAACAACAAAGACTTTGTATTGCTAGAGCATTGGCAACTGACCCTGAAATTATGTTGTTTGATGAACCCACCTCAGCACTTGATCCAATAGCAACCATGAATATTGAGGAACTTATGGCGGGTTTAAAAGAAAAATTATCAATTTTAATTGTGACGCATAATATGCAACAAGCAGCTAGGATTTCTGACTACACAGCATATATGTATCTGGGTGAATTAGTTGAGCATGATGAAACTGATAAAGTGTTTACCAATCCAAGTAAGAAAGAAACAGAGGATTACATTACAGGTAAGTTTGGATAACGGCTAAATTAATTCTTCAATTGTTCTAGTAAGAAATTTAGCAGCTTTCATAACCTCTTTCTTTACAGGTCCTTCAGTCATAACCCTAACTAAAGGTTGAGTGCCAGATGGACGAATTAATGTTCGACCCATTCCTTTCATGATAATTTCTGATTCCTTGATTGCATCTCTTATGACTTTTGATTTTAAATTGACTTTATTTTCCGTGGGGATATTTATTAAAATTTGTGGATAAAGTTTTATATCAAGCAATGCATCTTTGAGACTTATTTTATTTTTTACTAAAAATGATAAGACCTGCAATGCAGATATAATCCCATCCCCAGTTGAGTGTAAATTCTTCACTAGCAGGTGCCCAGAATTCTCACCACCCAAAATCCACTTTCTTCTATCCAACTCTTCCGAAACATAGCGATCTCCAACATCGGCTCTGACAAAAGGAATAGACTGCATTTTACATTTTTCTTCAAAAGCCAAATTTGTCATGTGAGTTCCCACAACTCCGCCAAACGTAATCCCTTCTTTAATATAAAACTGCATTATCAAATAAAGAAGTTGATCACCATCTACCAAAGTCCCGTTATGATCTACCATAATCACGCGATCACCATCGCCATCAAATGCGATCCCAATATCTGCATTATGAGAAATTACAGCACTTTGTAAATTTTTAGGATAGACAGACCCTGCTTTATGATTAATATTTAAACCATTGGGTTCATCATTAACTACAATAATATTTGCGCCTAGATTAGAAAAAATCACAGGAGCGATATGATAAGTTGCTCCATTTGCACAATCTAAGACAATGGTTAAGCCTTTTAAGGAAGCATTCTTCAAAAAAGTATTTTCGCAAAACTCAATATATTGTTTTACATAATTTTCAGCTCTTTGCGCCTTACCCAGCTTATTTGGCATAACCATTTCAATTTTTTGATCGATGAGAGATTCAATTTCATGCTCAATTTCATCTGATAACTTCAAACCTTTTGATGAAAAGAATTTTATTCCATTATCATCATAAGGATTGTGAGATGCGGAAATAATAACTCCGAAATCAGCTTTTCGTGAACGTGTTAAATAGGCTATTGCTGGAGTAGGAATGGGTCCTGTCAAAAAAACATCCACGCCTGCACTGGAAAATCCTGCTTCAAGCGCAGATTCAAGCATATAGCCTGAAATACGCGTATCTTTGCCAATGACAACTGATGGCTTTTGACTTCTTTTATTTCTGCGAGATAAAACAATTCCTGCTGCGTATCCGAGTTTTACGAAATACTCAGGCGTAATTGGTGGTTCTCCAACTCTTCCTCTAATCCCATCCGTACCAAAATATTTTTTTTTCACGAATCTCCCTTATAAAGCCTGAAGAACAGAAATAGCATTTTGTGTTTCTTTAACATCATGAACCCTCAAAATCCGAGCACCTTTTTGGATTGCTAAACAAGCCATTAAAACACTTGCTTGAATAATATCATTTTCTTTATCTCCTACCATTTTTTTTACCATCGATTTCCTTGAAACACCAATTAAAATAGGAAGCGATAATCTTTTAAAAAAATCAATATTTTTAAATAAGTCAGTATTATGTTCAAACGTTTTTCCAAAACCAAAACCTGGGTCAATTATAATTCTCTCATTTTTAATCCCTGCCTTATTACATTCGGATATTCTAGATTTAAAAAATAACCCTACCTCAGAAACAATATTTTCATATGAAGGGGAATTTTGCATATTTGCTGGAGAATTCTGCATATGCATTAAACAAACCAATAAATTTGAATTAGATACAGCATCAATGGCCCCTTTTTTTTGTAACGCGTAAATATCATTAATCATATCAACTTCGTAATCAATAGAGAGTCGCATGATTTCAGGTTTATAGGTATCAATTGATATTGGAAAATTGAATTCTTTTTTTATTTCCTTTAATATTGGCTCCAACCTAGCCCGCTCTTCGTTTACCGAGATAATTTCTGCACCTGGGCGTGAGGATTCGGCACCAATATCAATAATATCTACTCCATGTTCAATCATATATTCAACATGTTTGAGAGCAGTTCCCAACTGATTGAACTTTCCTCCATCAGAGAATGAATCAGGAGTTAAATTTAATACTCCCATAATTAAAGGATTTGAGTTTGAGTGAAGTAACTGAGAAATTTTATTCATAAAAAATAAAGGAGGCTTACGCCTCCTTTTTTTTATCTTGATTTAGCTGCAGGTTGCGGCTTGATAGTGCTTGTTGGTGTCTTACCAGTCGGAGGCATTTTATTATCTGTAGATGACTTGGAAGGTTTTGGAGCTCTCACTTTTTTCCCTGCCATAACATCATTAATCTGATCACTGTCGATTGTTTCATATTCGAGAAGTGCTTTTGCCATTGCCTCGACTTTCTTTTTATTTTTTTCTAGTAGTTTTCGAGCAACTGCATATTGCTTGTCTAGTATTGCTTTTATTTCGGCATCAACTAATTGCTGAGTCGCTTGAGAAATTGCCTTAGGCGCTCCAAAGAAAGATTCTTGGTTCTCATCAGCATATACCATGGTTCCAAGCTTATCTGACATACCATATTTTGTAACCATGTCTCTGGCAAGTTTAGTAGCTCTTTCGAAATCATTACCAGCACCTGTAGACATTTGCTTCATAAAGACTTCTTCAGCAATTCGACCACCAAATAAAATTGAAATTTCTTCTAACATTTTAGTCTTGAAGTTACTAAATCGATCAAATTCAGGAAGCTGCCAGGTTAAGCCAAGTGCATAACCTCTTGGCATAATTGTAACCTTATGAACTGGATCAGCATTAGGCAGTAATTTTGCCACTACTGCGTGACCAGATTCGTGATAAGCGGTGTTCATTCGCTCTTCTTCACGCATAACCAATGACTTCCTTTCTGGTCCCATATAAATTTTATCTTTTGCTTGTTCGAAATCTTCCATATCAACAATGGATTTATTTCCCCTTGCAGCATAAAGTGCGGCTTCATTAACTAAATTAGCTAGATCTGCCCCTGAAAAACCTGGCGTTCCTCGCGCAATGATGTCAGCTTTAACATCGTTATCAATAGGAATCTTTCTCATGTGAACATGAAGAATCTCCTCTCTACCTTTGATGTCAGGCAATCCAACCATAATTTGTCTATCAAAACGGCCGGGTCTTAGCAAAGCTTTATCTAAAACGTCAGCACGGTTCGTTGCAGCAACAACAATGACACCTGAACTTGGTTCAAAACCGTCAAGCTCAACAAGTAACTGATTAAGCGTTTGTTCTCTTTCATCATTTCCCCCTCCAGTGCCTGCACCACGACTTCTTCCTACCGCGTCAATTTCGTCAATAAATATAATACATGGTGAGCTTTTCTTAGCTTGCTCAAACATATCTCTAACTCTTGCAGCACCAACACCTACAAACATTTCTACGAAATCAGAACCCGAGATGGTAAAGAATGGAACTTTTGCTTCGCCTGCGACTGCACGAGCAAGAAGTGTTTTACCCGTACCCGGAGGGCCTACAAGAAGAACTCCTCTTGGAATTCGACCTCCTAATTTATGAAATTTTGCGGGATCTTTTAAAAAATCTACCATTTCAGTCACTTCTTCTTTTGCTTCATCACAGCCTGCAACATCTTTGAATGTTGTTTTATTTGATGTTTGATCTAGTTGTCTGGCCTTACTCTTTCCAAATGAGAATGGACCTCCACCTTTGCCACCACCTTGCATTTGTTTCATAAAGAATATCCAAACGCCAACTAATAAAATCATTGGGAACCAGGATATGAATATACTCATTAAAAATGATTGCTTTTCTTCAGGTTTTGCTTCAACTACAACACCATTTTTCAGCAGATCAGAGACTAACCAAGGGTCAGTTGGTGCGTAAGTAGAGAATTTTTTACCATTATTAGTAGTCCCTGTTATGTTATGCCCATCAATCCTTACCTTAGCAATATTTCCAGATTTCACTTGATCCATGAATTGCGAATAAACAAGTTTGTTATCAAGTCTGGATGATGAAGAAAATTGATTAAATATAGTCATCATAATTATGCCTATAGCAATCCAGATACCTATACTCTTAAGAATGTTTTTATTCAATGTTTGGCCTTATTAAAATTAAAAATTCAAAACGTAAATCATTATAACTAATTAAAAATCAAAACTACAATTTATGCTTTTGACTGAAACTCATAACCCAATAGAAAAATTTCAGAGCTTCTACTTCTAGATGAATCAGGTTTTATTTTGAACACTTTTTTAAAATGTAACTTAAGCTCATTTAAAAACTTTTCAAAATCAGCACCAACAAAACTCTTGACTAAAAAAAAACCATTTTGTTTCAAATTATTTTTTACAAACTCAAGCGCTAATTCATTTAGATAAATCGCTCTTTGTTGATCTACCATTTTAATACCACTAATATTGGGTGCCATATCAGAAATTACAAGGTCTACTGGCAAATTTTTTAGTTTATCTTGTATATCTCGTAGAACTTTTTCTTCTTCAAAATTACCTTGAATAAAGTCAATATTCTTAATTGGGGGCATCTCTAATAAGTCGGCAGCAACAACCCTGCCAGTTGCTCCTATTTTATTTGATAGCACTTGAGACCATCCCCCAGGCGCGGCTCCTAGGTCAACAGCTTTGATCCCAGGTTTGATGATATGATATTTTTTATCAATTTCAATTAACTTATAAGCTGCCCTTGACCGATATCCATCTTTTTGTGCTTGGATAACGAATGGATCTTTAACATGCCCTTTTATCCAGTTTTTACTACTGTTGGCTTTACTCATCTGTTAATATATCCAAAATTAAAAAATTTTTTTACCTAAATGTTAAATTCAAAACAAGTTGCCCACCTAAAAAGCCTTTCACATTCTTTGAATCCAGTTGTGCAAGTTGGTCATAAAGGGCTTACAGATTCTGTTATCAATGAAATTCAAATTAGCATAAAAGCTCACGAGTTAATTAAAATAAAACTTCAAGAAAAAGATAAAAATAAAAGAAAACTTTTACTTGATGAGATATGTAAAAAAATTAATGGGCAAGCAATCAATATGATTGGTATGCAAATAGTTGTTTTTAAACCCAGTGAGCCGTCAAAAATAGACCTTCCTTAAGTCTTACCTACTTTTTAATAGTAAAAATATTCCCAAAAAGCATTGAATTAAATAAGCAATACTTGCAATTCCATGCCACGCTGAGAACCTATCTGCAAAAACACTCTCCATGACTTCTTTTGGAAATGCCTCTACTTTTAAAGCCTCAAGTAATGGATTGATTCCAAAAAAGCTTATAGAGAGAATCAATAACAGTAAAAGTGCCAACCATGCTTGCATTTTTTTAAAGAACTTTATTTTTTCACTATGAAACCCGAATCCTAAAATCAAAATAAGAGTAATCATTCCAAAAAAATTAAGATAGAAAAATAAATTTGAAACAATAACGCCCGCAATATAGGAGCTTGGAATCATATTAAAGATTACATAAGTAACCATGAGCATAGCCCAGAGACCACCCACCCAAAGACTTGTAAAAATAAAACTTAGTTTATTTAAAAAAGAATTCATATGAATTTACAAGTATTCAACTTTTAGAATTTCGAACGTTTTTAATCCTCCTGGAGATTCAAACTCCACAATATCTTCAATTTGCTTTCCAATGAGCGCTTTTGCAAGCGGAGAACTGATAGAGATTTTTTTTTCTTTTATATCTGCTTCATCATCTCCAACAATCTGATATGTAACCTCACTTTCAGAATCAAGGTCTTGAATGACAACAGTTGTTCCAAATACACACCTGCCATCCTTTTGAAGTTCTTTTGGATCAATGATAATACAATTTGATAGCTTTGCTTCAATATCAGCAATTCTTCCCTCAATGAATCCTTGTTTTTCTTTTGCAGCATCATATTCTGCGTTTTCAGAAAGATCTCCCTGGGCTCTAGCCTCTGCAATGGCTGTGATAACCTCTGGTCTTTCTACACTCTTTAAGAGTTTTAATTCCTCTTTAAGTTTTTCTGAACCATTGATTGTGATGGGTGTTTTATCCAAAGTACTTCCTATTTATCAAATTTATAATTGAATATTTATTATGATTTGAGTTTATTTTAAGAGAGGTTTTTATGCAAGCTCTGTAATGATGTCACAGATATTTCATCTGCATAACTCATTCCAACGCACGCAGCTTTTGCTCCTGCTAGAGTGGTGTAATAGGTAATTTTATTCTGAAGGGCATTTCTTCTAATTTCATAAGAATCTTTAATTGCCTGTTTATCCTCAGTTATATTAACAATTAAATCAATTTCATCATTCTTAATCATATCCACAATATGCGGTCTACCCTCCGCCACTTTATTCACATACTGAACATCAAGATTATTTTGAGTTAAAACTTTTGCTGTACCTTTTGTTGCAGCAAGAGAAAACCCTAACTTTTTAAGCGCATGAGCAACGTCAACTATTTTTTCATGATCTTCTTTTCTTACACTAATGAAAGCTGTGCCTTTTTTAGGAAGAATCATTGAAGCTCCCATTTGCGATTTAATAAATGCTTCTGCAAATGAAGCACCAACCCCCATGACTTCACCAGTTGATTTCATTTCCGGTCCCAAAATTACATCAACGCCTGGAAATTTGATAAAGGGGAACACAGCTTCTTTCACCGAGAAAAATTTTGGCTTAACTTCTTCTGTAAATTGCAGTGCCTCTAACGATTCACCTGCCATACATCTAGCAGCAATTTTTGCCAGTGGCTTGCCAATAGCTTTTGAAACAAAGGGTACTGTTCTCGAAGCTCGCGGGTTAACTTCTAATACATAAATATCATCTCCTTGCAAAGCAAATTGAACATTCATCAGCCCCTTGACGTTCAACTTTAATGCCATTTTTTTTGTTTGAGATATCAATTCAGCTTGTTTTTTTTCATCAATACTATATGGAGGTAATGAGCAAGCAGAGTCTCCTGAATGAACTCCGGCTTGTTCAATGTGCTCCATTATTCCGCCTACCACCACTGAACTCCCATCCGAAATAGCATCAATATCGACCTCGATAGCATCATTTAAAAAACGATCTAAAAGGACTGGTGAGTCATGAGAAACTTTAACAGCCTCCCTCATATATCTTTCTAAATCTTCTTGTTCATGGACAATTTCCATAGCCCTTCCTCCTAGCACATAGCTTGGACGAACAACCAGTGGATACCCAATTTCTTCAGCAAGTTTAACAGCCTCGGCAGGGGCTCTGGCAGTCCTATTAGGTGGCTGTTTTAAACCAAGATCATTTAATATTTTTTGAAATTTTTCTCTATCCTCTGCTGCATCGATATCTTCAGGTAATGTTCCAATAATTGGCACCCCAGCATCAGCTAAAGATTTAGCAAGCTTAAGCGGTGTTTGTCCCCCATACTGAACAACAACACCAAATGGATTTTCCTTATGGACAATCTCTAAGACGTCCTCTAAGGTAACCGATTCAAAATACAAACGATCAGAAATATCATAATCGGTTGACACTGTTTCTGGATTGCAATTAACCATAATAGTTTCATAGCCAGCTTCTTTAAGAGCAAGAGAAGCATGCACGCAGCAATAATCAAATTCTATTCCTTGACCAATTCTGTTTGGCCCTCCACCAAGTATCATTATTTTTTTATTTGACGTAGGACTAGACTCACATTCCTCTTCATAAGTTGAATATAAATATGCAGTATCAGTGTGAAATTCTGCGGCACATGTATCAACACGTTTATAGACAGGGTGGATATGATTTTTAATTCTCAGATCTCGAACATCTTTTTCGGTAGCCCCTAAAAGGTATCCGATGCGATGATCAGAAAATCCTTTTTGTTTGAGTGCATAAAGATTAGATTTGTCTAGTGACGCAAGATTAGATTTTTTTAATTCTTGCTCGCTATCAATTAAATCTTGAATTTGATGTAAAAACCAAGGGTCAATTTTCGTAAAACTAAATATTTCATCTACCTTACACCCAAGCCTCATTGCATCGGCTAAGTATCTCAACCTGTCAGAACCAGGCTCTTTTAATTCTTTAATTATATTTTTTTTATCTGAAGAAATTTCATTTAAACCATCGTATCCAAGCTCAAGTCCCCTTAACGCTTTTTGTAAGGATTCTTGAAAACTTCTTCCAATTGCCATAACTTCACCAACAGATTTCATTTGCGTCGTTAAAAGCGGATCTGCATTGGGGAATTTTTCAAAAGCAAACCGTGGTATTTTTGTTACTACATAATCAATTGTTGGTTCAAATGATGCCGGCGTTAGTCCGCCTGTAATCTCATTACTCAATTCATCTAAGGTATAGCCAACCGCTAATTTAGCTGCAATCTTTGCAATAGGAAACCCTGTGGCTTTTGACGCAAGGGCTGATGATCTTGACACGCGAGGATTCATTTCAATAACTACCATTCGACCATCATCCGGATTAATAGCAAACTGAACATTTGAGCCACCAGTATCAACACCAATTTCTCTTAAAACGGCAATCGAAGCATTCCTCAAAATTTGGTACTCTTTATCCGTCAACGTTTGAGCGGGGGCAACCGTAATTGAATCTCCCGTATGAACACCCATGGGATCAAGATTTTCGATTGAGCAAATAATGATGCAATTATCTTTTGAATCTCGAACAACCTCCATTTCAAATTCTTTCCAACCCAGTAATGATTCTTCAATAAGCAACTCTTTCGTTGGTGAAGCCTCAAGACCCCTTTCACAAATCGTGATAAATTCCTCTTTGTTATAAGCAATACCGCCGCCACTTCCCCCCATAGTAAATGATGGCCTTATAATTGCTGGATAACCAATACCTGCTTGAACTTGCATGGCCTCTTCAAGGCTATGTGCGATGGCAGATTTTGCCGATGATAAGCCTATCTTACTCATTGCCTGTTTAAAAAGCTGCCTATCTTCTGCTTTATCAATTGCTTCTTTTGAAGCACCAATTAGCTCAACATTTAAACTCTCTAAAACACCATGTTTATCTAGATCTAATGCACAATTAAGTGCTGTTTGCCCACCCATTGTGGGTAATAAAGCATCAGGCTTTTCAATTTCAATAATCTTTTTCACTACCTCCCATTTAATTGGCTCAATGTAAGTAGCATCAGCGACATTTGGGTCTGTCATAATCGTTGCTGGGTTTGAATTTACTAGAATAACGCGATAGCCCTCTTCTTTTAAAGCTTTGCATGCTTGTGCGCCTGAATAATCAAATTCACAGGCTTGCCCAATAATAATCGGTCCTGCTCCAATAATTAAAATTGATTTTATGTCTGACCTCTTACTCAATTTTTATCCTTGAATTGTTTAACTGTTGATATAAATTTATCAAAAAGATAGGACATCTCTGTCGGACCTGGACTTGCCTCGGGATGACCTTGAAAACCGAATGCTGGAACATCAGTTCTTTCAATCCCTTGGATACTTTTATCAAATAATGATAAGTGCGTAACTGTTAAATTTTTTGGTAAAGATTTTGGATTAACTGAAAAACCATGGTTTTGGCTCGTTATAAATATTTTTCCTGATTCTAAATCACGAACTGGATGATTAGCTCCGTGATGGCCAAATTTCATTTTTTCTGTTTGAGCCCCACTTGCTAAGGCCAAAAGCTGATGTCCTAAACAAATACCAAAAATAGGAATTTTCTTTTTTAAGAGACCTTTAATGCTTTCAATTGCATATTTACACGGTTCAGGATCACCTGGGCCATTTGACAAAAATATGCCATCGGGCTTAAGTGCGAGGACATCTTCAATACTTGTTGTAGCTGGAACAACAGTCACCTTGCACCCTCTCGATACAAACATTCTCAATATATTTTTCTTTATTCCAAAGTCATAAGCAACAATATTGTAGGTTTGTTTAACTATGGGTTCAAAACCTATCCCAAGTTTCCATTCCCCCTCTTTAAAAATATATTGAGTTTTTGACGTCACTTTTTTTGCAAGATCTGATCCTAGTAGACCAGGAAAATCTTGTGCCATTTTGAGGGCGTGGTCATCATCAAAATTTTCGCCTGCTAAAATACAACCAGGTTGTGCTCCATGGGTCCTCAAATGCTTAGTTAATCTCCTCGTATCAATTCCTGCAATAGCTACAATATTTTTTTCTTTTAAAAAATCTGAAAGAGAACAATGGGATCTGAAGTTTGAATGTTGGAAGGGTAAATCACGAATGACAATACCTTTTGAATAAATATTATTTGATTCAAAATCCTCATCATTAATTCCAACATTACCAATATGAGGGTAGGTAAAAGATATGATTTGATCAGCATATGAGGGATCTGAAATTATTTCTTGATAACCTGTCATCGAGGTATTAAAAACAACCTCTCCAACTGTATGCCCTGAAACACCAATTGAAAATCCTCGAAACTTTGTTCCGTCCGCTAGCACAAGTATGGCCGGCAAATTAGACGCCAAAAAAACTCCCAAGGTTAAATTGTTATTTGATAATGAACGGGTAAATTTTCTTACATCCGATCCAAGCTAGTATAATTTAATCTAATACTTTCTTCAATTACTTCTTCTTTAAAAATTCAAATTAAACTTATTTTTTGAGATTTAATACATCAAACATATCGAATAGACCATGCGTTTGCTTTTTTAAAAATTTAGCAGCTTTAATAGCGCCCTTAGAGAAAGTTGTTCTACTTCCCGCTTTATGCGTTAATTCAATTCGTTCTCCATCCCCCGCAAAAAGAACAGTATGATCACCAACAATGTCACCGCCACGAATAACTGAAAAACCAATGTCACCCTTTTCTCGGGCTTTTTGAATGCCTTCCCGACTATAGACAGCATTGTCTTTTAGATTTCTATTTGAGGCTTTTGCTACCTCCTCACCAAGCCTTATTGCTGTTCCTGAAGGAGAATCAACCTTATGCTTATGATGAGCCTCCAAAATTTCAATATCAAATTCCTCATGAAGAGATTGTGTTGCCTTTTCAACAAGAGAAATTAAAACATTAACTCCAATACTCATATTAGGCGCAAAGCATATTGGTATTTTTTTTGCTGCATTTGAAATTTTATTTTTTTCAATTTCTGAAAAACCCGTAGTTCCAAGTACATAACCTAAATTATTTTTTAGGCAAAAATCTATGTAATTCATACTTGCTTCAGGTCTTGTAAAATCAATTAAAACATCGGCTTCTAAATCATCTATTGATAAATCTGAACTTATTTTAATGTTGCTCTGAACCCCAAAAAGTTCGCCAGCATCATGACCAATCCTTGGTGAGGATTTTATATCAATAGCCCTAACAAGATGTAAATCAGAACTTTCTAATATCTCTTTTATAATTGCTTGACCCATCTTTCCTGAAGCACCTACAACGATAATATTTATATTTTCCATTTTTTAAAATCCAATATTTTCCATAAGAAGTTCAAAATAACCCGGGTCCTCTTTATCAGGCAAAGAAGTTTTTAAGTCTTCCTTTACACTTTGAGAAACACTCCCCGATTCTTCAACCGCATTTTTTTTAATAGGCTTTTTAATAGGCTCTTCAACTAATTGTTTTTGTTCATTATCAAGAGAACTATTATTTTTTTCAAGTATTTCATTTTTACCTTCAGCATCTCCGAATTTTTTTTGTTCTTCAGCCAAGGTTTCTTCATCCCATTCCTTAACTGTTCCAAATGGTTTTTCAGCTTCCTTAACTTTTATAGCCTCATTCCTGTCAATAAGATCCCCTGTTAAGTTGACAAGCATATCTTTTTTAAAGGTTAAGACAAGATGTCTTGATTCAATAAACTTTCCTTCTTTTCTTATCACGTATATGTAGTCCCAGCGATCCTTATGAAATGAATCTTGAATCAACGGGGTACCTAAAACAAACCTAACTTGAGATTTATTCAAGCCTGGTTTAATTTCTAATAGCATCTCTGGAGTTATTTCATTACCTTGAGAAACATCCTGTCGATATGTTTCTGGAAGAAATTTAGTGACAATATTTATAAGTGGAATAGCAGATATATCAGTATCATCGTCTTCTTGTCCAGCTGGAATATTATCTTCATCAGATGAATCAGAACCCAACCAAGAACAAGCCGGCATCATCAGAAAAATGAAGGTAATAAAAATTAAACGCATTTAATAAGACTTTAGTTCCAAAGATTGATAATATAACATTTTGGATGACGGTTAGGTTTAAATTATACTAGGAGTTAAAGGCTATGGAAGAGCATGACGGTTTAAAAAAAACAGGATTAAAAGTAACGCTTCCCAGACTAAAAGTCCTTAACATTTTTGAAAATAGTAAAGAAAAACATTTGTCAGCTGAAGATATTTACAAGGAAATGTTAGGGGGTGGTGAGGAAGTTGGTCTTGCAACGATTTACCGAGTTTTAACCCAATTTGAACAGGCAGGGCTACTTATACGTCATCACTTTGAAAGTGGTAAAGCTGTTTTCGAATTAAATGAAAAGAGTCATCATGACCATATTGTTTGTCTTCAATGCGGTCATGTTACTGAATTTGTGAATGAAGATATTGAAACATTACAAACACAAGTAGCAGATGAGCACGGTTTCAAAATTATTGAACATTCACTCTATATTTATGGAGATTGCACAAAAAAGCCGTGCGAACATAAAAAATAAATTACCCCAATATATCTTTAGCATGATCAATTGTCTTATCAGTGATCTTTATACCGCCTAACATTCTAGCTATTTCATTAACTCGATCTTCTTCATTTAAAAGTTTAATTTCACTTGTAATTGAATCTCCAACTTCATTCTTGAATACTTTGTAATGATTAGTTGATTTTGCAGCTACTTGAGGTAAGTGAGTAATAACAAGTGCTTGTGTATTTTTTTTATTACCTAAATCACTTAACAAATTTCCTACGACTTCCGCAACTGCTCCCCCTATACCAACATCCACTTCATCAAAAATCATTGTGGGGACTTCAACATTTGAAATAGAGGCTACTCTTATTGCTAAACTTATTCTTGATAATTCACCACCAGATAAAACTTTTTGAATTGGTTGAAGCTCAGCACCTTTAAAAGTCGAAACTAAAAATTGAATACTTTCGTTTCCATTAACTGATGGTTCTGAAGGAATTAATTCAATTTTGAAAATTGCGTTATTAAAAGAGAGTTGATTGAGTTTTTCTGTAATTAGTTTGCTCAAAGATAAAGCTACACTCTTACGTTTATCGCTAATCTTACTAGCAACTTCATCGTAAGCTACCTTTGCTTCATTTACTAAAGATGATATGTCTTTATCACCTAACATTATCTTTAACGTATCTACCCGCTGGAGCCATGTTTCACTTTCTGACTCTAAATCCTCAGGCTTAACATTATATTTTCTACAAAAACTAAATATAGATTGAATTTTATCTTCAACGTTTTTTTGTAAATTTTCATCCAAATCTATATTTTGTAAATAGTTTGTTAGCTCACGAGACAGCTCCATTGACTCAGCTTGAATTGAATTCATAATTTTATTTATATTTCCAAGCCTTTCATCTAGTGAAAGAAGAGTTTTAAGGTCCGCTTGAACTTCTCTTGAAAGATTATTTAATGAAATGTCTCCTTCATCGACCATTGAAATGCATTTATTAATTCCAGCAATTAATTCATTTCCATTTGCTAAGAATTTTTGATCGACTTGAAGTTGTTGCCATTCTTTGTATGTAAAATTTAATACCGAAAATTCATTGCATTTTTCCTCAAGCTCATTGAGCTCATTTAAAAAGCTTTCCTTATTTTTAAGAAAATTATCTTGCTCTCCAAATAATCTTTGCCACTCATTAAAGAGTTTATTTAAGCTTTCCAATTCCTCCTTGCACCCCAGAAAGTTATCTAATATTTCCCTTTGTGATGTTTTTTTTAGAAGAGAGTGGTGTGTATTTTGACTATAAATGTCAACTAAATTCTCACCAATAGATTTTAGTTGGCCAATAGTTGATGGAATACCATTGATAAATGCTTTAGACTTTCCATCTTTATAAATAACCCTTCTTAATAGTAATTGATCCTCTGGTTCTTCAAATTCATTTTGTGATAGCCATTTTTTAGCTTCATCATTTCCTTCAAGATTAAATGTTGCTGTTATATCTGCTTTCTCATTACCCATTTTAACAACACCACTCTCACCTCTGCTTCCAAGTGCTAATGACAATGCATCAATAAGGATGGACTTACCCGCCCCTGTCTCACCTGTAAGCGAAGAAAATCCCAACAAAAAATTTAAATCAAGTTCATCAACAATGACATAATTTTTTATCAGTAGATTTTCTAACATAGGCGACTTAACCCCAATGTAATTTATTTCTTAACATTTCAAAGTAGCAATAGTCTTTCGGGTGCAATATTGAGATAGTTCTTTTAGCTTTAGTTATATGAATTTTATCTCTTATATCTAACGGAAATTTAATTTGACCGTCGATACTTAAGGATGCCTCCTCCATTTGGACAATTTTAATTTCTATTTCGCTGGTTGCATCAATTGCAATAGGTCTATTACTTAAGGTATGCGGATTTATTGGTACAATCGAAATAGCATCTAATTGAGGATGAAGGATTGGGCCTCCTGCTGATAGTGCGTATGCTGTTGTGCCTGTTGGCGTAGATACGATAATGCCATCAGATCTTTGTGTATGAACAAATTTATTATTAATAGAGACCTGTAACTCAATTAACCTTACTCCGCTTTTTATAACAACATCATTTAATGCAAAAGATTCGTATATAACTTTTTTATCACGATAAACTTTTGTTTCAATAAGTAAGCGTTTATCCTCATCATAATTTCCGTTTAAAACCTGATCTATGCTAGCAAACATATTTTCTGTATTGAGGTCAGCTAAAAAACCAAAACGCCCACTATTAACACCAATCATAGGAATACTATTATCTAAAAGACTTCTTGCAACTCCTAGCATCGTCCCATCACCACCCACAATAATTGCTATATCTACCTCTTCTCCTATACTTTTAAGAGGCATTGATTCATATCCAGTTATTTTAATTTTTTTTTGTGTCTTCTCTTCTATAATTAACTCATAATCTTTTTTTGACAACTGCTCGATTAAATCAATGAGTTGAGAATTCATTTCATTTGATTCAGTGGCTACTGGATATTTACCAATGATGGCTATTTTTTTAAATTTCATCTCTATCTCTTTAAACACTGGCTATATAGTAAATGAGTCAGTAAAATAATTAATATAGGGTTATTTTAAAGCAATAATAAAAATTAATTAATTAATCTTAAATATAATGGAAATTGATACAAGAACTCAACATCTGCTCAAGACACTTATAAATCATCACATTGTTGATGGTCAACCGGTCGGTTCAAAAACATTGACTGCATCATCAGGGCTAGAACTGAGCTCTGCTTCTATTAGAAATATAATGAAAGATCTTGAGGATGCTGGATTCATTTCAAGCCCGCATACTTCAGCTGGAAGAGTTCCAACGCAAAAAGGCTATCGCTTTTTTGTTGATAGTTTAGTCACCATGAAGTCACCAAATAAATCAGACCTAGATATGCTGCAGAATTCTCTCAATACATCTAATACAAAAGAACTTATAAATATTACTGCTGACACATTGTCGAGCTTAACGAACTTTGCCGGTGTTGTGATGCTCCCTAAAGCTAAAAAAATTAGTTTTAAACATATAGAGTTTTTAAATTTATCTAAAACAAGAATACTCGTTATTATCGTAACAAGTGATGGTAGTGTTCAAAATAGAGTGCTTGATACTCAAGAAGAGTATGATCAAAGCACACTTATAGAGGCCTCAAATTTCTTTAACGAGCATTATAAGGATTTAGATATAAACTTGATTAAAGAAAAGATTATTGAAGAACTCTCCACTATGAAAAAAAATATGACAAGTCTTATGAGTGCAGCAGTAGAGCTTTCAATAAACCCAAAGCTCGATGAAAATTTAATTTTAGCAGGCCAGAGAAATTTATTAGATACTGTTGACCTCTCTCAAAATGTAAAAAGTATTAAAAAAATAATAGAGCTTTTTGAAAAAAAGACCTCATTGCTTCAATTGCTTGAAAAAAGTCATCATTCATCTGGAATGCAAATATTTATTGGAGAAGAATCTGGCTATCAAGCACTTGATGAATGCAGTATCGTTACAGCGCCATATCAATCAGACGGAGAAGTCATAGGGATACTTGGTGTTATAGGACCAACAAGAATGGCTTATGAAAGAGTCATCCCAATTGTCGATATCACTGCTAAAATGCTAAGCAAATCAATAAAATAAACCTGATAAATACTTATGAATTATTTTAATCCTGAACCACCATATAAACACGGTGATGTACCAAAAATAGGTATTATTCTTGCAAATTTAGGAACACCTGATGCACCTGATGCCTCATCATTAAGAAAATATCTAGGTCAATTTTTGATGGATAGAAGAGTGGTGGAAATTCCAAGATTCATTTGGTGTTGGATTTTACATTTTATTATTTTAGTTTTTAGGCCAAAAGCATCTGCAAAAAAATATGCTCAAGTATGGACATCTAAAGGATCACCTCTCCTAGTAAACGCCCGATTACAGGAAAAATTATTAAAAAAATTATTGAAAAAAAAATATCGCCAACCTATTGAGGTTGCTCTGGGAATGTCATACGGCAATCCTTCGATGAATTCAGCTTTAAATGAATTGCGTAAAAAAAATTGCACAAAAATTTTACTTTTTCCACTTTATCCACAATATGCTGCCTCTTCCTCTGGTTCAGCTATGGATGCGTTATGGAAAATACTAATACGAACAAGAAATGTTCCCGAAATAAGGACTATTCGTCACTACCATGATAACCCTGCTTACATAAATGCATTAAAAATATCTGTTTTAGATTTTTGGAAAAAAAATAAAAAGCCAAATAAATTAATTATGAGTTTTCATGGAGTGCCTAAAAAATCTTTAATGCAGGGAGATCCATATCACTGTGAGTGCCATAAAACTGGGAGATTACTTGCTAAAGCTCTAAAGTTAAAAGATCACGAGTATGAGGTATGTTTTCAATCAAGATTTGGGAAAGCAGAATGGCTGAAGCCATATTTCACTGATGTAATTGCCCAGGAAGCTAAAAAAAACGGATCTAGTATTAACGTTATCTGCCCAGGTTTCTCAAGTGACTGCTTAGAAACTCTTGAGGAAATTAATATGGAGGGTAAAGCATTGTTTTTGGATGGGGGTGGCGAAAGTTTTAACTATATTCCTGCCTTAAATAAAAATGATGCCTGGATTGAATCTATGGAGGAAATTATTAGGCCCCATCTAGAAGGGTGGGTTGATCCTCAATGGACTCAAAAAAAACAAGACAATCAGTCAGCTGAAACTAAAAAAATGTACACCAAAGTTAAGGACAAATCTAAATGATCATCTTAACGGGTGGGGCTGGAATGATAGGAAGTATGGTTGCTTGGCACCTAAATAATGAAATGAATTTTAATGATTTCGTTATTGTTGATGATTTGGTTAATGAACAACAAGAATATAATTTTAATAAAAGAGACTTTGTTGAATACATTAAAAAAGATGATTTAAAAAAATACTTAAGTAAAAAACAAAATATTTCTGCGGTTATTCATATGGGAGCTATAAGCGCCACTACTGAGTCAAATTTTAACCGATTGCTAGAGTCAAACATTAGATTTAGTCAACAGCTTTGGCATTGGTGTGCAAAAAATAAAGTACCATTCATATACGCAAGTTCAGCTGCAACTTACGGTGATGGATCTTTTAATTACAATGATAATGAATCAGAGCTTGATCAACTCAATCCTTTAAATGCTTATGGTTATTCAAAACATTTTTTTGATCGGTGGATTCAGCTTGAATTAGCGAAAAAACAACCTGCACCACCTCAGTGGTGTGGCCTTAAGTTTTTCAATGTTTACGGTCCAAATGAGTATCATAAAGATAGAATGGCCAGTGTTGTTTTTCATGCATTTAATCAATATAAAGAAAGTAAACAAATCAAGTTATTTAAGAGTGAACATCCCTCTTATAAAGATGGCATGCAAGTAAGAGACTTTATTTATGTTAAAGATGCTGTAAAAGTTATAATTTTTTTCCTTAATAACAGTAAATTCTCAGGTGTATATAATGTAGGTACGGGTAATCCAGAAACTTTTAAAGCATTAGCTGAGGCAGTTTTATCAAATAACACAGGAAATCCTGATGAAATTAAATACATTAATATGCCAAACGATTTAAAAGGAAAATATCAATACTATACAAAAGCAAGAATAGATAAAATTAGATCTATTGGCTTCGGTGATAATTTTAAAAATCTAAACGAAGGTGTTACAGATTATTTAAAAAATTATCTTCTCACTTCAGATAGGTATGCATAACTATGTCAGATCAACTCATAAATCTAGTCAAAAATAAATTCTTTGTTTCAAAAAAGTGGTGCCTCGTCATTGGAGATCTGATATTAGATCAGTATATTTTTGGTGATGTTGAACGCATATCTCCTGAAGCTCCAGTTCCCGTTATAAAAAAAAACAAACAACATAATCGCCTAGGTGGCGCGGGAAATGTTGCTTTAAATCTTTTAGGTCTAGGCGTTAAATCTTTATTGGTAGGAAATATCGGTAAGGATACTAACGGAAAAGTTTTCTCAAATTTATGTAAAGAACATAATTTATCCACAAATGGACTTATTAAAGACAATAGGCCTACTACTTCAAAAACAAGAGTTGTAGCTGGCCACCATCAAATTGCAAGAATTGATGAAGAACATATTAGTGATGGCCCAAATGCTATTGATATTAAAAAGATTATGAAGCATATCAATTCAAACCCCTCAGCTATTATCATCTCTGATTACAATAAAGGATTTCTTTCAGCATCTTTGTTAAAAAAAATTATTCAACAGGCAAAGAAAAAGAAAATACCTGTATTAGTTGACCCTAAGGGAAATAATATTGATAAATATTCAGGAGCAACACTTATCACCCCAAACAAGAAAGAAGCATTGGAGCTTTCAGGTCTTGAGAATGACGATAATAATTTACTCCAAACAAAATTAAAAAAATTAAGCAAGCAAAAAAAAATAAATTCTATTGTTATGACTCAAGGAAAAGATGGGATTAGCCATATAACTGCTAATAAAGTTACTCATTATCCAACCATCCTATCAAAACAAGTTTATGATGTTTCTGGGGCAGGTGACACTGTGATTGCAACACTAGCTGCATGCATTATGGCCAAAGTTGATTTTGTAGAAAGCTTCAAATTAGCAAATTTAGCAGCAGGAATAGTCATTTCTAAACTTGGGACTGCTCCTATAAGTAATACAGAGTTAATTGATGAGATTGAGGATAAATTAAATGACCAAAAAAATAAAATTTATAACTCAAAAGAACTGATAACAAAAATTAATAGCCTAAGATCCAAAAATAAAACTATTGGTTTTACCAATGGATGTTTTGATATATTACATTCTGGTCATGTTACTTATCTCGAAAAAGCGAAATCTCAAGTTGATTATTTAATACTGGGCCTAAATTCAGATTCATCTATCAAAGCTATCAAAGGAAAAAATAGGCCTGTAGTTGGAGAGGTTGATAGAGCTAGGGTTTTATGTGCGCTCGAATCAATCGATGCAGTTATTATTTTCAAAGAGACTACCCCTCTCAAACTTATAAAAGAAATAAGGCCTGATGTTTTAATAAAAGGTAATGATTACACACCAAAAACTGTTGTGGGTGCAAATGAAATTAAAAAATGGAAAGGTAAGCTATACCTCGTTCCTCTCTTGAAAGGGAAAAGTAGCTCAAAAATAATTAAAAAAATCAATTAAAGAATTTAATTTAAGTTAAATCACTAATTTTTTTAATGGTCTTGATGCCGGCATCGTTGCATATTTTTTTCCAATCAGCTAAATCAGTCCAACCTGATACAAAAATAAAATCTAAATTGTATTTTTGAGCAGTTTGAATATCATAAAGTGAATCACCTAAAAAAAGTGCTGGTAAAAAATTAAGTTTTTTTTGTTGATTTTCAATAATTTCATGCTTTGATGCAGGACTTCCATAAATACCTTCATCAAAAAATTGATCTATCTTTTTTTCCTTAAATAAATGATTAAGTTCCTTCTCATCACCCCCTGAAGCAACCATCCATTTAACCTTTTTTGTCTTTTGTCTCAACTCAAAGAGGCCTTGCGCAATCTCACATTTTTCTAACAAGCTTAAAACTTGTTCATTCAGTGCTTTTAAAAGATGATTCATAGCAGGCTCTGTGACGCTTTCATGCATGATATCGGTTAAAAAGTAATTAAATTTAATGTGTCGAGAAATTCCAGTTAGGGCGATATGATGATCAACCAGTGCTTGAGCCTGTTGATCATTTGCACCATAACTAATAGCGGCTTTTCTATAAGCCTCAATTTTTTGAAAATTTGAATTAAGAATAACGCCGTCACAATCAAAAATGATGGTTTGATATTTATCAAGATCCATCATGTCTTTTAAATTTTGATGGATGAAGCTTCTTTAGCAAGTTTAGTAATTTCGTCCCATTTTTTATTCTGAATTAAATCTTTGGGGGTAAGCCAAGTACCTCCACAGACGGGTACATTTGGGAGAGACAAAAAATCTTTTGCTGTTTGAATGGTAATGCCGCCTGTTGGACAAAATGAAATGTCAGCAAATGGGCCTGAAAATCCTTTTAATAGATTAATGCCTCCAACAGCGACAGCAGGAAATAATTTTAAGAAAGAAAAGCCATCGGCATTTGCTTTCATTACCTCACTTCCTGTCGAAACACCTGGTAATAATGGTAGATCTATATCTTTGCAGGTTTGTCCAATATCTCTTGTGTAGCCTGGGCTTACAGCAAATTGACTACCAGCTAACTTAGCATTTGTACAATCCGCCTGAGTTCTTATGGTTCCCGCCCCAATGATTGCTTCAGGCACTTTTTTTGCTATTTCCTCAATCACTTGCAATGCACAATTTGATCGCAGAGTTACTTCTAGAACCTTAACGCCTCCTTCAATCAGACTAGATGCGACTGGAACTGCATCCTCGACTCGATCAATAACAATTACTGGAATTACAGGACCAAATTTGGCCAATTCAATTGTTTTCATTTAATTTTTTTCTTTCAATGTTAGTTAGCTTATCCATGTAATGGCTCCCTCTTCTGCAGATAATACGTTATTTCTCATGCTAGCAAAGAGTTCTCTTCCCATCCCGTGACCGTTATTTATTTTTTGAGATTCAGTCATTTTTTCAGATGTTCTCTCCAGCCACTCTTCTTCATCAACCATTACATTTAATGAACCTACTGTAGCATTGAGGCGAATAATATCTCCTTCTCTAATTTTACTAATAGAACCACCTGCCGCACCTTCAGGACTTAAGTGAATTGCTGCAGGTATTTTTCCTGATGCACCACTCATTCTCCCGTCTGTAACAATACCTACTGTAAACCCCATATTTTGAATTACTGATAGAGGCGGAGTTAATTTATGTAGCTCTGGCATACCATTTGCTTTTGGTCCTTGAAAACGAACTACTGCTATAAAGTCTTTTTCTAACTTGCCTTCATCAAAAGCATTGAGTAAATCTTCTTGACCATTAAAAATCATTGCAGGAGCTTCAATGATATGTTTTTCTTTAGGGACTGCAGAGATTTTGATCACCGATCTTCCTAAATTTCCCTTTAAAAGTCTTAAGCCTCCTGATTCACTGAAAGGATTGGATGATTTTCTAACGATTGATTCATCAATGCTTTTGGATGAAAGTTCTGCCCAAACTAATTTATTATCTTTAATCTCTGGCTGTTTTGCATATTCTCCCAGACCACCTTTAGAAACAGTTTTAACATCCGCATACATACAACCAGAATCAATTAACTCTCTTATAATAAATGCTGGTCCACCTGCAGCTTGAAACTCATTTACATCTGCTTTACCGTTAGGATAGACGCTGGCAAGTAAGGGGATAGATTTTGCTAAATCATGAAAGTCTGTCCAATCGATAATAATGCCCGCTGCTCTGGCAATTGCTACCCAGTGAATTAAGTGATTTGTTGAGCCTCCTGTTGCGAGTAATGCAGCCATTGCATTGATAATTACTTTCTCATCAACCATCTCGCCAACGGGTATAGTATCTTTCTTAATATTTTGAACTAGAAGCTTTACAGCCTCATCCGTTAATAAGCTCCTGATGCCGTCATGAGGATGCACAAATGCTGCCCCTGGCACATGAAGCCCCATTGCTTCCATTAGCATTTGATTGCTATTAGCAGTTCCATAAAAAGTACATGTTCCTTCACCGTGATAAGCCGCTGATTCCGAAGCTAACAGCTCTTCTCTTCCGACTAAGCCTTGTGCATACTTTTCTCTAACTTTTGATTTTGTTGTATTATCAATGCCGGTTGACATTGGGCCGGCAGGAACAAACACCGTAGGCAAATGCCCGAAATGAAGAGCAGATATTAATAGACCAGGTACAATTTTGTCACAAATACCCAGCATCAAAACACCATCAAATACATCGTGCGATAGCCCAATAGATGAAGACATTGCAATTGTATCTCTTGAGAAAAGACTAAGCTCCATCCCTGGCTCGCCTTGTGTAACACCATCACACATTGCTGGAACACCAGAGGCTACTTGTGCTGTAGCTCCATAATGAGCAGCAACGTTTCTAATTATTTTAGGATAATCTTCATAGGGTTTATGCGCTGATAACATATCGTTATAGGCAGTCACAATACCTAAATTAGGTTTTTTTTCTTCTACAATTTTTAATTTATCGCTCTTAGGTAAAGCAGCGATAGCATGCGCAACATTTGCACAACCCATTCTATCAGCGCCTCTGACTCTGTTTTGCATATCTTTAACACGCTTTAAATAAGCAGATCTGGTAGGTTTACTTTTTTCTTTTATTCGCTCAGTAATCTCAATAATTGATTGTTTCATTTTTTTAACGATTTGTTGTCAGCCGTTCATTATCAATTAAACAATGTAGGTAAGTCAAATTGCTTTTAAAAAAAATAAAATATTTTATTTAATATCTTGAATTTATTTAAACTGCCCCAATATTTAATTTGTTATTAATTAACTTAAACCAATTTATATAAAACTTATGAGTAAATCACAAAAAAAATCTACAGCTAAATCTAGTCATGACAGCAAACAAGATGTTAAAGAGGAACAGGATTTAGCTAAAAATGAAGATCAAGAAGAATCATTAGATAAATTAAAAGAAAAAATTGCAGAGCTTGAAGCGGCGGTTTTATATGCAAAAGCTGAAACAGAAAACTTTCGTAAAAGATCAATTGATGAAATGGATAAAGCAAGAAAATATGCAATAGAAAACTTCGCCACTGAAATTTTATTAGTAAAAGATAGTCTTGATGCAGCTCTCATGGTTGATGAATCATCAATAGAAAATTACAAGGAAGGCATAGAACTCACTTCCAAACAACTAATCAGTGTTTTTGAAAAACTTAACATTAAAGAGGTTGACCCTAAAGGTGATGTTTTTGATCCAAATTTTCATGAGGCAATGACAATGGTTGAGTCAGATCAAGATGCAAATACTGTTATTTCAGTGATGCAAAAGGGATATACCTTGAATGAAAGAGTTCTCAGACCAGCTTTAGTTACAGTAGCTAAAGAAAAAAGTTAAATAATTGAGTTGAAATTTTTATGAAAGACCCAATATATAAATTAATAAAAGTAACAAATTAAACTAATTTAAAAATAGGAAAAAAATTAAATGGGAAAAATAATTGGAATTGATTTAGGAACAACTAACTCATGTGTTTCTGTTATGGAAGGTGGAAAACCCAAAGTTATAGAAAACTCAGAAGGTACTAGAACAACCCCTTCAATTGTTGGTTACCAAGAAAATGGTGAATCTCTTGTTGGAGCTCCTGCAAAGAGACAGGCAGTTACTAACCCAAAGGATACTGTTTATGCGGTAAAAAGATTGATCGGTAGAAAATTTGAAGAGGATGAGGTGCAAAAAGATATTAAATTAATGCCTTATACAATTTCAAAAGCTGATAACGGAGATGCTTGGGTTGAAATAAAGGGAGATAAAAAAGCACCGCCTCAAATATCAGCAGAAATTTTAAGAAAAATGAAACAAACTGCAGAAGACTATCTAGGTGAAGCCGTTACAGAGGCGGTAATCACTGTTCCTGCTTACTTTAATGATAGTCAAAGACAAGCAACAAAAGATGCAGGAAAGATTGCAGGCTTAGAGGTGAAAAGAATTATCAATGAACCTACTGCAGCTGCCCTTGCTTTTGGCATGGACAAAAAAGAAGGAGATAGAAAAATTGCTGTTTATGATTTAGGTGGTGGTACTTTTGATGTATCTATTATCGAAATTTCAAGTGTCGACGGTGAGCATCAATTTGAGGTATTGTCTACAAATGGTGATACATTCTTGGGCGGCGAGGATTTTGATAACAGAATCATAGAACATTTAGCAGAGGTTTTTGAAAAAGAAAACGGCGTTGATTTAACTAAAGATATGCTTGCTAAGCAAAGATTAAAAGAGGCTGCTGAAAAATCAAAAATTGAATTATCAAGCAGCTCACAGACTGAAGTTAATCTACCATACATTACTGCAGATGCTTCTGGCCCTAAACATTTAGTCGTAAAACTTACTCGCGCAAAATTAGAATCTTTGGTTGCTGATCTAATTGATAGAACAGTTGAGCCTTGTCAAACTGCAATGAAAGATGCAGGTGTTACAAATGGTGATATCTCAGATGTAATTCTTGTAGGTGGTCAAACAAGAATGCCAAAAGTGCAAGACAAAGTTAAAGAGATTTTTGGTGTTGAGGCACGAAAAGATGTGAATCCAGATGAAGCAGTTGCTGTGGGTGCATCTATTCAAGCAGGCGTGATGCAAGGTGATGTCAAAGATGTATTATTGCTTGATGTTACACCGCTAAGCTTAGGTATTGAGACATTAGGATCAGTTTCAACAAAACTGATCAAGAAAAATACAACAATCCCAACGAAAGCCTCTCAAGTTTTCTCTACAGCTGAGGATAATCAGAGTGCTGTCACAATTCATGTGCTTCAAGGTGAACGTGAGATGGCATCTGGAAACAAGAGCTTAGGCCAATTTAATCTAACAGATATCCCTTCAGCACCGAGGGGAACGCCACAGATTGAGGTGACGTTTGACATTGATGCTAATGGTATTCTTCACGTAAACGCAAAAGATAAGGCAACCGGTAAAGAAAATAAAATCACAATTAAAGCTAATGGTGGTCTATCTGAAGAAGAAATTAAAAAAATGGAAGAGGATGCTGAAAAACATGCAGAGGAAGATCAAAAACTTCGTGAATTAGTTGATACAAAAAATTCTGCCGAAGCGATGATTCATTCAGTTCAAAAGACGATGACCGATCATAAGGATAAGGTCACCGATGAAGAAAAAAATAAAATTGAAGCTGCTATCAAAGAGCTTGAGGAAGCATTAAAAACTGATAACAAAGAAGAAATTGAAGCAAAAAATAAGGTTTTAGCAGAAGCTTCACAAAAACTTGGTGAAAAAGTGTATGCTGACCAGCAAGCTCAACAAGGTCAGACACCAGGCAATGAACAACAAGCGGAACAGAAAGAAAAAACAGTTGATGCTGAAGTTGTTGATGCTGAGTTTGAAGAAGTAAAAGCTGAAGACAAGAAAGAAGATAACGCTGAAGACAAGAAAGAAGATAAATAAAACCACTTTTTAGATAGGACAGTACTTTAAAAAAGTATTGTCCTACATTTATATATGGCAAAAAAAGATTACTACGAAGTCCTTGGATTAAGTCGTCAAGCATCAGATGATGAAATAAAAAAATCATTCAAGAAACTAGCGATGAAATATCATCCCGATCGAAACCCTGATAACCCTAAAGCAGAAGAAAGCTTTAAAGAAGCAAAAGAGGCTTATGAGGTACTCTCTGATTCACAAAAAAGATCTGCTTATGATCAATTTGGGCATGCGGGTGTAGATCAATCCGTTGGTGGGGGCGGAGCTCAGGGTTTTGGTGACTTTGGTGATGCATTTGGTGATATTTTTGGTGATATTTTTGGTGGTAAGCAAAGCCAGAGATCAAACGTCTATCGAGGAGCAGATCTTCGGTATAACATGGAAATTACATTAGAAAATGCCGCTAAGGGTACTGAAACCAAAATACGAGTTCCAGTATTATCAACTTGTAAAACTTGTAGTGGAAGTGGTGCAAAAAAAGGGACAGAGCCTGTCACTTGTCAAACATGTCAGGGCCATGGTCAAGTTAGAATGCAACAAGGTTTTTTTTCCGTTCAACAAACCTGTAATGAATGCCAAGGAACTGGAAAGGTTATCAAGGATCCATGTCAAGATTGTCATGGTGCAGGACGGGTAAAAGAATCAAAGACATTGGCTGTCAAAATACCAGCAGGTGTTGATGAGGGCGATAGAATACGTCTTAGTGGTGAGGGTGAGGCAGGTGTTAACGGAGGCCCGACGGGAGACTTGTACGTTGTTATTAGCCTTAAGGAGCATTCTATTTTTCAAAGAGATGGTGGTAATCTGCATTGTGAAATGCCAATTAGCTTTTCAACGGCAGCACTTGGTGGCGAAATTAAAATCCCAACCTTGGATGGCACTGCTAAAATTAAAATTGCACCAGAAACGCAAACAGGCGCGGTATTCCGTTTACGTGGAAAAGGTATAAAGCCAGTAAGGCAAAGTCAGTATGGAGATTTACACTGTCATGTTGTTGTAGAAACACCGGTCAAATTAAATGAAAGTCAGAAGAAGCTTTTAGAGGAGCTTGAAGTAATTAACCAAAAAGATAGCGACAAACATAGCCCAAGATCAAAGACTTGGCTAGATAAAGTTAAAGATTTTTTCTAAGCGGCTTTAAAAGGTACCCTTTTCTATCAGCTCTATTTTGTAACCATTAGGGTCTTCGATAAATGCTAGAACTAATTTTGATCCCATCATAGGACCAGGATCTCTAATAATATTTGCCCCCTTACCTTTTATTTCTTCACAAAACTGATAAATATCATCAACCTCAATGGCAATATGACCAAATGCATTTCCATGTTCATATTCACTTTTGTCCCAGTTATAGGTAAGTTCGATAACAGTCTCTTCAGTCTCTTTGCCATAACCTAAAAAAGCCAAAGAGAATTTACCTTCAGGATATTCTTTTTCTCTTAGAAGATTCATACCCAAAACTTGAGTATAAAATTTAATTGATTCCTCTAAATTATTAACTCGAATCATCGAGTGCAAAATTCTCATACTTAACCTCTATTTTAAAAAATTATGCTTCTGCTTTATTCACCAGTTTTTCATATTTAATCAGAAGATCTGATGATGATTCAACATTATTTGGATCCTTTGGTATACAGCTTACTGGGCAAATTTCTACGCATTGAGGCACATCAAAGTGTCCAACACATTCTGTACATAATTTAGGATTAATATGAAAAATTTCGGGTCCTTGATAAATTGCTGTATTAGGACATTCTGGTTCACAAACATCGCAGTTTATACATTCATCTGTAATCATTAATGCCATAATTTATCTTTTCAGTGCTTTAATATATGAATTGATCTCTTTTGAGATAAAGTTTGTTACATCTCCATTAAGGGATAATATTTGTCTTACGTTTGTTGACGAGATTTCTCTAACATTATTCGATGAAATGAGAAATATTGTCTCAATTGAATTGTTTAATGTTTTATTCATTAAGGCAAGCTGAGCCTCATTATCAAAATCGGATGTGCCTCTTAAGCCTCTAAGAATAAAATTAGCATCGTTTGCTTTAGCAAAATCAACCGTTAAACCTTTGTAAGATGCGAATGTTACATTCTGATATTTTTTAGCAATGATTTCGGCCATTTCTAATCTCTCTGTTAAAGAAAATACAGATGTTTTTGCATTGTCTTCAGATACAGCTATCTTTAGTTTATCAAATGATGATAAAGCTCTTTTTATAATATCTTCGTGACCCAACGTAAAAGGGTCAAAAGAACCTGGATAAATTACTATCATAAAAAAATCTATTTAATGTACTAAATGGAAGTATACCTTCCCTGCTCTAGAGGTTTTTATTATTTCTATAAAATTTTCTGGAAGTCTAATGTTAGTTTCAAAATATATAACACCTTTAGGCTTTAAAAACTTTCTAATAACATCGATTAGCTGAATAGAATTATCAAGGACAAATGGTGGATCAAAAAAAATGATATCAAAAAGCTCTGCATTATTTTTAATAAAAAAATCAGCATTAATTTTTTTAATTATGGCGTTTTCCGCATTAAGATTTTTTTTGTTCTCTAAAAGTTTTTGAAAAGTACTTGGGTTGTTTTCGATAAATGTACATGAGTCAGCATTTCTAGATAACGCTTCAAATCCCAGCGCGCCTGTTCCAGCAAACAAATCGAGGCAATTTTTATTGTAAAGGTCTTGTCCAAGCCAATTGAACAATGTTTCTCTTACCTTGCCAAGTGTAGGCCTTAACCCTTTAGCTTCATTAAATGAAATATTCTTTCTTTTCCATTTTCCACCAATAATTTTTACATTGTTATCTTTCATCAACTCCTACGATGACCGTCGAGAATTCATTTAAGTCAACTCGCTTTTTGAAAGCTGTTGTGATCTGACTTACAGTGACAGCATTGATTTTATCTGTAAACGTTTTCAAATAATCTAAGGGATAATTATAAAATGCCATCATTGAGACATAATTCATAATTTTTTTATTACTTCCAAATCTTAGTGCAAAACCTCCAGTAATATTATCTTTGGAAGCCTGAAGTTCTTTTTCACTTGGGCCCTTATCAATAAAATTTTGTATTGTATTTTTAACTAGGCTAAGCGCTTCACCAACTTGATCCTTAGAGGTTTGCAAAGCAACTTCAAAAGGCCCTTTCTTAAATAGTGGCATGAAATAACTATAAACACTATAAACAAGTCCTTTTTTCTCTCTAATTTCTTCAGTTAAGCGAGACCCAAAACCACTTCCGCCTAAGATATGATTTCCAACATAAAGTGGGAAAAAATCTGGATCATTTCTTTTCATAATGGGTGTACCAAAATATAAATGAGCTTGTTTTGCAGGGTGACTAATCCTCACATCTTGTTTTGTAACTTTTTTTACATCTGGGATGTCTTTAATATTTTTGTTTATAGGTAATCCTTTAGAGAGTTCTTCAGCTATCAATTTTGCTTGTTTATTTGAAACATCGCCTACAATCACAATTACCGCTTGATTGGCAATATAGTAATTACTGTAAAAGTTTTTAAGGTCAGTTGATTTGATTCTATTCAAAGAATCGATAGTGCCAGAACTTGGAAAACCATAGGGATGATTCCCATAAATAGACTTCATAAATTTTTTAGTAGCAATTGCCTCAGGCATGGTTTCTGCTTGTGAAATGTTTGCTACATATCTTTTGGTTTCTCTTGCCAGAATATTTTGATCAAAATCTGGTTTGTGCAAGACAAGTTTAAACAAGTCTATAGCTTTTGTTTTTTTATCTGAGAGCGTTCTCAGTGAAAAACTACTTTGATCTCTGTTAAAGTTACTTCCAACTTGAGCACCAATGTCAGCAAAGCTGTTCATTAATTCTTGCTCACCAATGCCTGCAGATCCGGAAAACATAAGATGATTTGTCATAGATGCCAAGCCATTCGTCTCTTCGGTATCCCTTACACTACCTGCAGTAAACATAATGTTTATATCAACAACCGGCAATTTATGACTTTCAACAAAGTAAACTCTTGATCCGTTCTTCGTGGTCCAATTTTTAATATCTAAAGCAGCATTTGCATATGAAGATAATAGTAAAAAACATAATAAAATTACTCTTTTAATGCACATGTGGCTTTCCTTTTTTTGGTTTGTTCATGTCTATTGGTTGAGGGTCTATTGTTACAACTGTTAAAGTGTCATCTGTAAAATATTTTTTAGCTACTGCTTGTAAATCCTTTGAAGTCACTTCTTTAATGTTACTTATATAATCTTCAAGGATTTCATGTGAGTATCCCATAGTTTCTAATTGTCCGATCTGCATAGCAGCATAAAATACTGAATCTCTTTGATAAACATCATTTGCAATCACGACGGTCTTTATTCTATTTAACTCATCATCGCTAACACCATCTTTTTTGATTTTATCTATCTCAGATTTGAGTGCATTTATCAACTGGTCAGTTGTAACTGATTCACTCGGTGTGGCATATAATTCAAAAGAGCTTTCGTTACCCCTATTTACCATTGAATAACCTGCGCCAACGTCGACAGCAAGTCGGGAGTCTCTCACAATATTTTGTGTGAGTCTTGCAGAACTTGATTCTGAAAGTATTCCTACTAAAACCTCAAGCGCAAACTGATCTTTACCATCAACTGCTTCATTTTTATCTAGAGTTGGAGCTCTGTAGCCCATTTGAACGTAGGATAGCTTGCTAGGAGCTTTGAGAATTGATATTCTTGGTCCGTTTTGTTCCGGCTCTTGTTGAGGTTTTCTTTCAGGGATAGATATTGGAGGAATTTTCCCAAAATATTTTTCCGCCATTTTGAATACTTCTTCGGCTTTTACGTCCCCTGCGACAACTAATATAGCATTATTAGGGCCATACCAATTTTTGTACCATTCTTCAGCATCCTTGTAAGTCATGTTTTCCAAATCGTTCATCCAGCCTACAATTGGTTTTCCATAAGGGTGTGCATGAAACATGATTGAATTAAAAAGTTCATTTGCTTGGGCTTCTGGGTTATCTTCAGTCCGCCACAACCTTTCTTCCATTACAACTTTGATTTCTTTTAAAAACTCTTCTTCTGAAATCACTAAGTTTTGCATACGGTCCGCTTCCATCTTCATTGAGATAGGGAGTTTGCTTTTTTCAAGTTGCTGAAAATAACAAGTATAGTCTGCGCCAGTAAACGCATTTTCTCTTCCCCCTGCAGCAGCAATGATTTCAGAAAATTCACCTGGCTTTGTAGTCTTGGTACCTTTGAACATCATATGTTCTAAAACATGAGCTACTCCAGTCTTCCCATTAACTTCATCCAGGCTACCAGCTCGATACCATACTTGGGATACAACTATCGGTGCTCTATTATCTTCCTTCACAAAAATTTTTAATCCATTATCGAGTGCATGTTTATGCACGGTTGAATTGGCTCCCATCGGAATAAATAAGAGAAATACTAAGATTTTGAATAACTTCACGTTAAGTTCCTTTAATGTAAACATGGTTGATATATTTAAGTATAATCGACTTATATTAAACGAATAAGTTCGTATAACTTAAGAAGAATGAAAGATGTTTGATTTTTTAAAAAAAATAATTCAAAGAAAAGATAAGCCATCTCAGAAACCTAAAAAGGTCGTCACTAAAGAGAAGAAACCGACCCCTCAGAAACCTAAAAAGGTCGTCACTAAAGAGAAGAAACCGACCCCTCAGAAATCAAGCTTTTTTGGTTTAGGTGAAAAATTAAAAGAAGGACTAACGAAAACAAGGGAAACATTAAGTGCTCAGTTCACCGATTTATTTACTAGTAAAAAAATTGATGATTCCTTTTATGATGAATTGGAAATGATATTATTAACTGCCGATGTAGGCATTTCTGCAACATCAATGCTAATTGAAAAAACGAAAGAGACAGTTAAGCAAGAAAAAATTTCGGACCCCCTAGAATTAAAAAAAATTCTTAAAAATCACCTTGTTGATTTACTAAAAAAAATCGAGCAGCCCTTGACAATAAGTGATTCTAGGCCTTTTGTAATTATGATTGTTGGTGTTAATGGTGCAGGGAAAACAACAACTATAGGTAAATTAACTAAAATATTTCAATCACAAAAAAAACAAGTTTTAATTGCTGCTGGAGATACTTTTAGAGCCGCTGCTGTTGAACAACTTTCAATTTGGGGTGAAAGAAATAATACGCAAGTGATAGCTCAACAGAATGGAGACCCAAGTGCTGTTATTTTTGATGCTGTGAATTCAGCAAAATCAAAAAATCTTGATGTCGTACTGGCTGATACTGCTGGAAGACTTCCTACACAAAAAAATTTAATTGATGAGATAACAAAAATTAAAAGAGTAATAGGAAAATGTCATTCTGAAGCACCTCAAGAGGTAATGTTGGTAATTGATGCAAATACTGGCCAAAATGCAATAAATCAACTCAAAATATTTAACGATGCTCTAAATGTGACAGGGCTTATTATTACCAAATTAGATGGTACTGCAAAAGGTGGTATTGTTGCAGCCATTGCGAAAGACCACCCTACCCCTTTAAGATATGTTGGGGTTGGAGAAAAAATTGATGATTTAAGGGTATTTAATGCCAAAGAATATGTAGAGGCGATGATTAAATGATTAGTTTCAAAAAAGTTTGTAAGAGCTATCCAGGAAGTCCAGAAATTCTTAAAGACATTGATTTAGAAATCTCTGAAGGTGAACTTGTTTTTGTAACAGGTCCATCAGGCGCCGGGAAATCAACTTTACTAAAGCTCATATCAGCGTTAGAAAAACCAAGTTCTGGATCCATCATTTTTGAGGGGCAAAGCCTTTCAAAATTTAAAAATAAAGATATACCTATTTTAAGAAGACGTTTTGGAATGATATTTCAAGATCACAAGTTACTTTATGATAGAAATTGTTTTGAAAATGTTGCACTTCCTTTGGAAATAAATAATATGTCTAAGGCTGATACATACAGAAGAGTAAGGGCAGCCCTTGATAAAGTAGATTTACTTCAGAAAGAAAAAATAATGCCTATTACTTTATCAGGAGGGGAGCAACAAAGATTAGCTATAGCAAGAGCAATAGTCTCAAGACCTTCAATATTAATTGCAGATGAGCCAACTGCAAATTTAGACAAAGAATACGCTGAAGAAATAATGAACATCTTTTATAGCTTTCAGCAAGTTGGGGTAACTGTAATCATCTCAACTCATGAAATACCTGTAACAAACATTAATTTTAAAAGATTACAGCTTAATGGAGGAGCTATTCAAAATTTAATAGGCCATGTTCAATTACCTTAATAATCACTACCAAGCTTTTTTAAGTGGATTTTCTCGATTCATAAATAATATCGGTGCATCTTTAATGATGATTATTGTCATTGGCATAACTTTATGTTTGCCAAGTGCAGGTCTATTGGTAATTGAGAATGCAAGTCAAATATCAAAAAATATTGAACATGAAGCTGAAATTAGTATTTTCTTAAAGAAAGATATATCAAAAGATCAAATTGATTTTATTGAGCTTAGCCTCAAGAAGAATAGTTTGGTTAAAAAAATTCACTTTGAGCCAAAGTTAATTGCTTGGGCAAAACTTCAATCTAAACTTGATGTTGAGATAGGTTCAAGTGTTTCAACTAACCCCCTTCCCGATGCATTTTTTATTTCACTTAATACGCTTGATCAAATCAAAATAGAAAAACTTATCAATAATCTTGATGGAATTGATGGTATTGATGACATTATTATTGATGGGAATTGGATTAAAAAGCTTAGGGTTATTCTATCACTTGGAAAATTAAGTGTGATGTTTTTGGCAATACTTTTAGTCATTGTACTTTTAGTAGTCATTGGTAACACTATACGACTACAAACTTTAACGTATAAAGATGAAATAGAGGTGAGTAAACTTATTGGTGCAACAAATGCATTTATTCAAAGACCTTTTATGTATACAGGCATGTTGTATGGTCTTGGTGGTGGATTGATTACAATTTCTTTATTAAAGTTGTCAGTTTTTGGGTTAAATAAAGCACTATTTAAGTTAGTTTCTGTGTTTGGAACAGATATCACCTTTAAAGGTTTACCCGATGAATATTATCTATATATTTTAATATTAGCAATGTTTGTTGGTTTAATCTCATCTTATATCTCTGCTAACAATTCGATACGAAGACTTAAAATTTATAAATAAAATACTGTTTTCATTGAACTTTATGAAAAAAACTAGCACTCATATATAAAGAGTGCTAAAATATAATTATGACAAATACATTTACATTATCGAAATATAACGTTACTGATAGTTTTGATTTATATCAGAGAGAAATTCGAGCTTTCCCATCATTGACTGCGGAAGAAGAATTTGAACTTGGTAAAAAACTAAAACATAACAATGACCTTGAGGCAGCAAAAAAATTAATTTTGTCTCATTTAAAGTTAGTTATCAAGATAGCTAGATCTTATAGTGGGTACGGCCTACCTGTATCTGATTTAGTTCAAGAGGGCAATGTAGGTTTAATGAAAGCCGTTAAAAAATTTGATGTTGATAAGGGGGTAAGACTTGTCTCTTATGCAATTTTTTGGATTAAGGCAGAAATTCAAGAATATGTTGTTAAAAATTGGCGTTTAGTTAAAAATGCAACCACTAAAGCCCAAAGGAAACTTTTCTTTAATTTAAGAAGTATGAAAAAAACACTTAAGCCATTAAGTGTTGATGAAATTCAATCTATTGCAAATGAGCTCAATGTTAAGGAATCAGATGTAAAGGAGATGGAATATAGAATGAGTGGCCAGGAATTAACCATCGATTACTCTGATGATGATTCTGACGATGATTCATTTAGACCAATTTCATATTTAGAAGACAAAGCGTTAAATCCTCACGATACACTCGATGAAAATCAAACTGAAACAAACAACTTAGAATTACTTAAAAATGCGATGGCAACTCTAGATGATCGAAGTGAATCCATAATTAGGGAGCGCTGGTTAGGCAATGACAAAGCAAAGACATTAAATAATCTAGCAAAGAAATACAATGTTTCAGCAGAACGTATTAGGCAGATTGAGAAAATTGCTTTAGAGAAATTAAAGTTGGTTATGAGCGAAGAAAGATAGAATCTATTCTTTCTGATAAAATAGCCATTTATTAGGCTGAATATGGCTAAAAATCCCACCCCTATTGAAATTAAGCTTCAACAAAAAACAAAGCTTTTGTACATTAAGTTTGATGATCAAACAGAATGTAAGCTCTCCTGTGAATTCCTAAGAGTTTATTCTCCCTCTGCAGAAGTTCAGGGTCACCATCCAAGTCAAGCAATTCTCCAGATAGGTAAAGAAAATGTAAACATCATAAAAATTACTCCCGTAGGTCAATATGCCATAAAATTACATTTTTCGGATGGTCATGACACAGGTCTTTATAATTGGTCATACCTTTATAATTTGGCGAAAAATTACGACCAATTATGGTTAGAATATATTATGAAATTAGAAGATGCTGGCGTTGAAAGAAAGGTTGATAATAGTGAGTGAAAAAACACATTTTGGATTTGAATCTGTAGATGAAAATATAAAAGCAAAAAAAGTAAAAAACGTCTTTGAGTCAGTTGCGAAAAGATATGATTTAATGAACTCCCTAATGTCTGGTGGCTTTCACAAAGTATGGAAAAGATACTTTGCAAAAATTTTAACATCTAAAAATAACTCAAAAATATTAGATTTAGCAAGCGGTACAGGAGATATTTGTATTGAGTTAGCTAATCAAAATAAAGATTTTAAAATTTACCATACTGATATTAATATTAAAATGCTTGAGCAAGGACAAAGAAAAATAATTGACCATGGAAAAATTGTTTCAAGTTTAGTTTGTGATGCTGAAAAAATTCCTTTTCCAACAAATTATTTTGATTGCGTAACCATTGCTTTTGGTCTTAGGAATATTACTAGAAAAGAAAAAGCTTTGTCAGAGATGCTCCGGGTGTTGTCTCCTGGTGGAAAATTAGTCATTTTAGAATTTTCAAAAATTTGGTCGCCTTTATCAAAAATTTATGACAATTTTTCATTTAATTTAATACCTAAGCTTGGAAAAGTATTTGCTAATGATGAAAAAAGCTATCAATATCTCGTTGAATCAATCAGGGTTCATCCTGATCAAAAAAAGTTAAAAGCAATGATGGAAAAAGAAGGTTTTGAGAAAGTTAGCTTTTTAAACTTATCAGGCGGAATTGTCGCTATTCATCAAGGGTATAAATTCTAATGCGAAGTTTAAAAAAAATAGTATTGAATCATATCTTTTCACAAAACGACTGGATGAGTTCAAAGTTAAAAAAATTTAAAGATAAAATCGTACTTATTAAAATCTCTGAAATCGAAATGTATTTTAAAATTAATGCTCAAGGCTTATTAGTTTTAACTGAAAAAGAAGTAATTCCCGATACTTCAATTTTTATGACAGTAAATAGTTTTTTCAATCAAATTATAAGCAATAAAAATAAAGATATAAGTATTCAGGGTGATATTGATTTAGCTAAAGAAGTATCAGAAATTCTTAAAAAAATAAGATGGGATGTTGAAGAGGACTTAAGCAAAATTGTAGGTGACGTAGCAGCAAATAGATTAGGAAGGATTGGAAAAAACTTCTTAAGTGGCAGTAAAAGTGCTGCGATTAATATTGCTGAGGCATTTAAGGAATACTGGGAAGAAGAAAATCCATTAATAGCAAAAAAATTTCGTGTTGAAAGGCTCTTAAATGATATAGACCTTATCAGCGAAGATGTGGATCGTCTTGAAGCAAAAATAAACAATTTAGCAGTAAAAATTTCAAAATGATTTTTTTTAGAATTATTTATATTATTTTTATTGTTTTAAAATTTAGACTAGATGAATTTTTAATCTTACGTAAAAAATTTTTAATACTTTTAATCTTTGTACCACTTAACCTTTTCAAATCTAAAAAAAATAATCGCGCTATTCGCCTAAGACTAGCACTTGAAAGTTTAGGCCCCATATTTATAAAATTTGGACAAATGCTTTCTACTAGAAAAGATTTACTTCCTACTGATATTGCAAATGAACTGGCAAAACTTCAAGATAAAGTCCCTCCTTTTAAATTTAAACAAGTTAAACAAACAATAGAGGACTCATACTCCAAAAAAATAACTTCAATTTTTAAAGAATTTGATGAGCAACCAATAGCAAGTGCGTCAGTTGCCCAAGTACATTTTGCTACGCTGAAAAATGGAAAGAAAGTCGCCGTAAAAATTCTTAGGCCAAATATTGCACATGAAGTTAAGAAGGACATTAAATTACTTCATTTGATTGCAAAAATTTTACATAGAATATGGGCCGATGGAAAAAGATTAAAACCAGATGAAGTGGTTTCTGAATTTGAAAAGCACACACAAACCGAACTAAATCTTCTTCTTGAGGCTGGACATTGTAGTCACCTCGGTGAGAATTTTAAAGATAAGAAACTATTAGTTGTACCAGCTGTTTTTTGGGATTATTGTCATGAAAAAGTGATGGTAATGGAGAGAATGGATGGAATTCCAATTAGTAATATTACCGAAATCAAAAAAAATAAAATTAATTTATCTGAATTAGCAAAAAATGGCGTAGAAATATTTTTCACTCAAGTTTTTAGAGATGGTTTTTTTCACGCAGATATGCACCCCGGAAATATTCAAGTGGCTAAAGATGGTAGATATATTGCTATGGATTTCGGAATTATGGGAACACTTAATGAGCAAGACAAACTTTACCTAGCTAAAAATTTTGCAGCATTTTTTAAAAGAGATTATCGAGAGGTCGCGAGAGTTCATATAGAGTCAGGTTGGGTCCCTAAACAAACATCTATCGACGAATTTGAAAATGCTATTAGATCAGTATGTGAGCCAATTTTTAATAAACCACTAAAGGATATTTCTTTTGGTAAGCTTCTTATCAGATTATTTCAAACTTCTAAAAAGTTTAATATGGAAGTACAACCACAATTAACAATGCTACAAAAAACTCTTTTGAATGTTGAGGGTTTAGGTCGAGAGCTTGATCCAAATTTAGATTTATGGGTAACGGCACGGCCTTTTTTAGAAAAATGGCTAAAAGAGCAAATTGGTCCTAAGAATTTTCTAAATGCAATTAAAAAAGAGTTTCCAAACTGGCTAGATGTCGCTCCACAACTCCCCATGCTTTTAAATTCTTATTTAAAAAATCATAATGAAAATTTGTACACAATTGATAAGAAAAATATAAATAAATCAATTCATGAATTAAAAATTAAACAAAATAGAATTTTAATACTATTGATAACGCTAATCTTATCTCTTATAGCTATTGTTATTTTATTTATCTAAATTAAACATGCCTCAAACTTGGCATTTATTACAGTAAAAGCTGGACCTTTGTGAAATTCTTATCTGAGATATTTTTTCATCACAATTAGTGCAAGGCTGATTCTCCCTTGCATAAACTTTGTGTTCATTTTGAAAATATCCACTTTGTCCATTTACACTATAAAAATCATTCAAAGTACTCCCGCCCTTTTTGATTGCACTTTGAATGACAATTTTAATTGACCTTACTAATACTTCAATTTCATTTTTTTTAATTTTTTGGGATTTTCTTTGAGGCTTAATGCCTGCAAGAAAAAGTGATTCGCTCGCATAAATGTTTCCCACACCAACCACCACATTACTATCCATGATTGTACTTTTTATTAATTGTTTCTTTCTTTTTACCTTTTCATATAAGTAGCTTGCATTAAATTGATCTGATAGTGGTTCTGGGCCTAATGAGCTTAATAATTTATGTTTAAAAGGATCTTCATCAGTCCATATGATTGCTCCAAACCTTCTTGTATCATTGTATCTAAATATTTTTTTACTTTTTCCCATATTAAAATAAATGTCAATATGATCATGTTTAATCGGTTCTTTTTTCTCAGAGGCAATAGATATTTTTCCTGACATACCAAGGTGAATAATCAAATATCCACTTGAAAAAGCAGCAAGTATATATTTTCCTCTTCTACTTAATGATTTAAGCTCTTGTGATTTGAGTATTGTTTTTAAATTTGAATTTACGGGCCATCTTAGCGAATGGTTTCTAATCTTTACATCACAAACTTTGCCACTTATGAGGGGTGTTAAGCCAAGCCTCGTTACTTCAACCTCAGGCAATTCAGGCATTATTTTTTTTCTTTTACCTCAACATGAGGATTGAGCATCGTAAACCCTAAGTCGCCGGGAAAGCGATATAAAAGACCTTCATCTTTCCGATATAGATGAAGTTGAGGTGATTCTTGTATCTTATAAAATGTTATCTTTTTGTTATCATTAACAATGACATCAAAACTTTTATAACCTAATCTCGAATCCATTTTATAACTTTCAAGTGAAAGAGCTTGTAGTCCATCCCAGGAGACACTTAACCATTCAACAATATCTTCCTGAGTGGTTTTAACATCAATTCCCTTAGTTGACCATTTACCATTTTTTTCAACAAGCTTTAACTGATTTTTTTGCCACTGCTCTAATCTTGACAAATTAAAACCTTGAATCAATTCATAGGGAGCAATGGGTCTTTTATCAATGAACTCTATTGGAACATAGGATGCAGTTTCAGAAAATAGACCATTCACAATGAATACATCGTTGTTATATTTAATGTATTGATTTTCTGAAATTGGATTATACGTACCAAAAATAAATTCTTGTTTGAGCATTTTTTCATCATTCAGAAACACTGCCTTCAGTTTAGGTTCATCAAGACCATATTTTTTTAAGTCATCAGTTTTAAGTTTTTCTGGGCTTTTTGCAGCTAAAAGGGATAAAAGTTGATAGATGTACATCTCATTTGCTCGCCCCTTGACTGGCGATAAAACTCTCCAATGACCATCCACAATTTTAAAATGGACCTTGGCTTTGGATGGGAAGTTTAGTTCGATTTCATCAAAATCAGAAAGTTTGTAGTTCGTTACCTCAATACCTTTCTCAACTTCTGGTTCTTGTTTACTGGACTGATATGCAAAAATACCAGCGCCGATCAATACAATTAGCAGAATTAAGTTAGTAACCCATTTATTAATCATTTTAAGCTTTTCTTCTTTTGAACCAAACTACAAAACCTAATACAAATAAACCAATTGGAATGAAGTATTGGAATGCATGAAATATTGTCCACGCAATAAACACGGATTTACTATCATTAGGGATGCTCACATTTATATCTTTTAGTGGCATTGGTTGGATTGTAATTAGCTGGTCATCTCCCGCTAACCAATTAATTATATTAATTCCAAGGTCGAGATTACCTCCAGATGTTATAAAAGTATTAGATAAAAATGATGCGTTTCCAACTACAACTACTCTTTGCCCCTTTTCTCCATATTTCCTCTTAAGAGCAATACCAATGTTTATTGGGCCAGCTTTATCTTCACCTTTAACAAAATTAAATTTATCTTCTTTATTCTTTTTATTTAGTGGAAGCCATCCTCCAGTAGCAACTTCAATTAACTCACTGACTTCCCATCCATTTTCAAATGAATCTTTAGCATTTACTTCATGAGCATTTGAATAAATAGTTCTTAACATAAAATTTCTTGTAATGGGATGATCTCCATAGATAGTTGAAAAAGTAATATTCTCATCTCCCCCATATTCTTCAGATAGGGGATCTATTACAGATTCTTCTGAAACTTTTAAGCTGAGATAATTTGCCAGCTCATCAAGTCCTTTAAAATCATTTTCATCAAGAAGCCAAAGTAAATTTCCACCTTGTTCAATATAATTTAATATTTTTTTCGCTTCAATATTGCCAACATTGACCTGGGGGCTTGCTATAATTAACATTGCGCCTTCTTTCGGTACTTCACTTAAGGCTGTCAAGTCAGGATTGGACAGTTTGAGTCCTTTATTTCGGAGTTGATCTCCAAATCCACCAAGATCATTTGTTTTTTTACCAATTAAGTTTTTTTCGCCATGCCCATCTAAATAAAGAATTGGTTTTTGATTTGTTCGAGAGAGTCTAACAAGAAGATTTGTAAATTCTTGCTCTGCGAAAGGTGGGGATATATGTTCAGTTCGTTTGTTGTATTCAACCACAACCTCACCATCGTTTCTTATGCCAAGTTCTTGTAATAATTTTGGCTCTTCAATCGGATTAATAAATTTTATATTTATATCCGATTTGGCTCTTTGGTATTTTGCAAAAAAATCTACGATACTTTTTCTAAAATTTTCACTGCCATCATCATTAGATGCAAATATTGTAAGTTGTATTGGATCAGGCATGCTTTCAACAACTTCAATACTTCCTTTTGTTAAAACACTTCTGTTTGCTTGCGTCATATCTTTGACATAAACAAATTGTTTAGCAATGACGCCTATGACAAAAACTAACGATAAAAATAAAATTAGAAAGAAACTATTTTGCAGAGAGTATTGAAACCGTAATTTTTTATTTGTCTTCAATTTATATCATCCTCTCAATCTATCAGAATCAAGCCTTCTAACAGTTAATGTTAAGAAGGTAACAATGAAAAGCAAATAGTAAATAATATCTGAACTGTCGAACACCCCTCTTGTGAATGATTGGTAATGTTTTGTCATAGAAATATAGTTAAACCAATGACTAGGGTCACTTGCGAAATAACTACCTAAACCAACCATGGAAACAAGGGCAATAAATGTTGTGATTGCAGCAATGATCGGTTGATTTGTTAAGCTTGAAAAAAAGATTCCTAGTGCAGTAAAGCTCGCAACTAATAATATAAATCCAAAAGAATTTCCTATTAAATAACCAAAATCTATGTCAGCCCAAATATTTAAAGTTGAAAGCATAATAAAGATATATATAACTAAAATGCTTAAAAACACCACTAGCCCTAAAAATTTCCCTATAACTATCTCAGATAGCGAGATAGGAGCGCTTAATAAAAAAGGCATGGTTTGGCTTTTTCTTTCTTCACTAATCAATCTCATTGTTAACATCGGTGTAGTTACTGACAGAAGAAAAAGTGCTGTACTATAAATTTTGGATCCTACAAAGATTGTTACACCCACTCTTTCTGCAGGTCTAACAGCGCCAGACATAACCTCAAAATAACTATTCACGCCTTGCAAATAAAGAGTTCCAAATCCAAACATTAAAATAGACAAAATTATCCAACCCATTGGGGAAGCAAATAAACTTTTTAATTCTTTTCTAGCGACATTGATTATCATTGTGGTCTCACTTTTAACTTGTTTGCGTCAAGTTGACAAAGGTTTCTTCTAGGCTAGTTATATCCATATTGATATGGTAAAGCCCCCAACCCTCTTTTACTGACAAACTCACTATTTCCTCTGCTGGTAGGTATTTCTCTTTGAAATGAAGTCTAAACATCCCGTTTTCAACTTTCTCAATCTTATCAATTCCCTTTATTTTTTTAAGTTTACTCATGGGAGGTGCTTTTGATAATCCAACTAAAAGTTTATTACCTTTTCTTTGGGCTTTTAGATCTTCTATAGAACCATGAAATACCAACTGGCCGTTATCAATAATTTGTACACGGTCGCATACCATTTCAACTTCAGGAAGAATGTGAGTAGATATAATCACACTATGTTGCTTACCTATATCTCTGATTAATTTTCTAATTTCTCTAATTTGAATTGGATCTAATCCAACAGTGGGCTCATCGAGTATTACAATTTCAGGGTTATGAATAATGGCTTGAGCTATACCAACTCTCTGTTGATACCCATTGGACAAATTTTCTATCAATCTTTTACTCATGTGCGATAACCCACATCTTTCTTTTGCTGCCTCAAGCGCTTTTTTAATTTTTGAAGAAGGTACTTTATGAAATCTTGCAGCAATTGTTAAATATTCATTAACTGTAAGCTCCTTATATAAGGGCCTCATCTCTGGAAGGTAGCCAATTAACGCTTTTGCTTTTTTTGGTTCCGAAATAATATCAATGCCACATATTTTCACATCACCATTTGTTGGAGCAAGATTGCCCGTAAGCATCCTCATCGTTGTGGACTTTCCTGCGCCATTAGGTCCTAAAAAACCAAGAACCTCACCTTTTTTAAGTTGAAAAGAAACATCATTCACAGCGATATTTTTTCCAAAACTTTTTGTGAGTCCAGAAGCTACAATAGTATTTTCTATTTTCATATATTTGAAAAAATCAAAAACAAATTTACTAAATTAATTGTTATAGGAGTGTATATTAAAAAAAAAGTTTAAAGAAGTAAAAAAGTTTATATATTTAATGAATTATCTTTTTAAATTTTAGTCACTCACCGAGTTATAATTAATAAAATTTTTAAGCATCAACCTATATGAAAAATACTTGCGCCATAGCTAATTTAAATATCTTAAAATTATTAGTAACATTTGTACTGCTGTTTTGTTTTAAAGTTTCAATTGCTAACCAACAAAATAATTTTAATCCAAACTTACCACCAAAAATTACCCAAGCAAATGCAGAATTTGTTTATAAGTTTTTACTCGCTGAAATAGCTACCCAAAGAGGAGACTTTAATTCTGCTGGTCATCTCTATTTGGACTTGGCTAAACAAACCCACAATATTTCGCTTGCCGAAAGAGCCACGCGTGTCGCTGGGAATTCTAGAAATGGCCGTGTTGCACTAGATTCAGCCAAAGTCTGGAGTACACTTGATCCCGATTCTGTTCAAGCACAGCAAATTTTAGCTGAGCTTTATATTACAAGCGGAAATCTTAGTAAAGCAAAACCAATTGTAAAAAAACTGCTTGAACAAGATGCCTACAGAGGTGAAGGTTTCTTGTACTTAAATTCAATACTTGCAAAAGTTGAAAATAAAAAAAATGCTCTTAGGTTTGTACTCAACATTGCAGAACCCTATCCTAATAGTAAAGAAGCCCATTTTGCTGTTGCTCATGCTGCTTATTTTGCAAACAATAAAAAATTAACTAATTCAGAATTAGCCAAAATAAAAAAAATTGATCCAAAATGGCAAACAGCAGTTTTGTTTGAGGGTTACATTATTAGTTCAGAGTCTCCGGATAAGGCTGCTAATTTTTATACAAGTTACTTAAGAAAGTATCCTGATGCTAGTGAAGTAAGATTAGAATATGCAAAATTACTCACCAATCAAAAAAAGTATAGTTTAGCCAAAGATGAATTCCTTAAGATAGTTAATAGTTCACTTGCTTCTGCAGAAATAAGTTTTACTGTTTCTTTACTCGCAATTGAACTAGCTGATTTCGATCTGGCTGAAAAGTTTTTATTGCAAAGCCTCGAAAGAGGTTACCCTCAACCTGAACAAATATATATTTATCTCGCGAGAATAGAAGATACAAGAGGTAATTATACTGAGGCACTCACTTGGCTTAATAAAATAAAATCAGGGCCATTCTTTATTGAATCTAAAATTCTAATGGCTGAACTAATTGCTAAGTATGAAGGTAATGATCAAGCAATTGAAAGTTTGGATCAGTATACCAATTTGACAACAGAAGCCAGACTTCAATTATTCAGGGCAAAAATATCTATTTTATATTCTGATAATAAAGAAACAGAAGCCTACGATCTCATGAAAAAGGAAGAAGAAAACTTTAAAGGCTCTGCAGAATTTAAATATGATTATGCGATGCTTGCAGAAAGAATGGGCAATACAGTTCTTATGGAGCAGCTTCTTAGGGAAGCGATAAAGATTAAACCTGACTATGCAGTTGCGTACAATGCGTTAGGTTATTCATTTGCAGATAGAAACATAAAACTTGAAGAAGCAAAAATTAATATTGAGATTGCTCTGTCTTTAGAACCGAGAAATCATTACATTATGGACAGCATGGGATGGGTGCAGTACAGGCTTGGTAACATCGATGCAGCACTAGATTTTCTCAAAAAAGCCTACAGCATAAAAAAAGATCCTGAAATCTCTGCTCACCTTGGGGAGGTTTTATGGCACGCAAAAAAAATCGGAGAAGCAAACAGAATCTGGAACGAATCGTTAAAACAATACCCTGATAATAAGATATTATTGAATACAATAAAGAAATACCGTTAAATCTTTTTTTAAAAAAAGGATAATTAATGAAGTTTATTTGTATTGTTATATCATTTCTTCTTATAGGCTGTGCCTCCCTAGATAATACTCAAACCGAACGAATCACTTATAAAGAATATGAAAGCCAAATTAATAAAGAGAAATTCTCAAATTTATCACTTTCAGCCAAAATTACGCTTTTTATAGAAAAAAAAGGCTTTACTGGAAAACTTATTTGGTCAACAAAAAATAATGAAAGTAATATTTCAATTTTAAATCCATTTAACTCTACTATTTCAAAAGTCTATTTAAATAAAGAAAATAATTCTCTCCAAATCAGTAATTTATCAAATAACAAAAAGGAAATAGAAAGCAATATACGAAAAATTTTTGGCAATAAAGAAACTGTATTCATAATTGAGCAAATGATTATGAATCCCCCTGCACAATTGACTAATACTAATTTAGTCACTTTAACTTACAAGGACTGGGTAATAAATTATGAAGGAATTAAGAGTAAAGGTGAAGAAAGCTTTCCCAAATATATCGAATTAAATAAAAATGAGATTACACTCAAAATATACATAGTTGACTGGAAAATTGATTGAAACAAGACGATTTAACTAAACAAGGTTATACAAAATTTAAAGCGCCTGCAAAAATTAACTTGTTTTTAAGGGTGACAGGCGTCAGGGATGACGGTTTTCATGAATTACAGAGTGTCTTTCAACTCATTGATTTATATGATGATATCTATATAAAAATTCGAAGTGATACTCAAATAAATTTCATAAATGAATCCAATAAAATAATCCAACAAGATGATATTGGGCTCAAAGCTGCAAAACTTATCCTCAAAGATAAAAAGCTTGGTGTTGATATCTATTTAAAAAAAAATATTCCTATAGGGGCAGGCTTAGGCGGTGGAAGTTCTGATGCTGCAACAATATTGATGGCAATTAATGCCTTAGCTCATCTGAATTACACTAAAATAGAGTTAATGGAAATTGGATTAAGGCTTGGAGCTGATGTTCCATTCTTTATTTTTGGCGAAAATGCATGGGTTGAGGGAATTGGCGAGAGCCTTAGTAAAATTGATATTCCTGAATCTGTTTATTATCTATGTTATCCATCCTTTCCTATCTCTACTGAATCAATTTTTAAATCATTTAAATTGACAAAAGTCCCAATTACCTTGAAAATAACGACCTATTTTAGTGATAAACTTGAATTACAAACCAATGACTTGGAATATATAATCACTAAAAAATATATAAAGATGAAAGAATTATTGAATTGGATGAATAATTTCGGGTTTGCAAAAATTTCAGGAACTGGTTCAAGTGTTTTCATGAAAATAAATGATGCAAATCAAATTAAATTCCTTGATGAAAAAAAACCAATAGATATAAAAAGTTTTATTGTAAAAGGATTATCTACACATCCTTTTTACGATGTTTAAGTTAAGTGGGGAGTCGCCAAGCTGGTTAAGGCACATGGTTTTGATCCATGCATGCGAAGGTTCGAATCCTTCCTCCCCAGCCAATTATATAAACATAGGGGTGATTTATGAAAAACGATAATCTAATGGTTTTTACTGGGAATGCCAATAAAAATCTTGCAAAAAAAGTTGCCTCAAATTTAGGCTTAAAACTTGGTGAAGCTACAGTTGGAAGCTTTAGTGATGGTGAGACCATGCTAGAACTTCTTGAAAACGTTCGTGGAAAAGATGTTTTTATCTTACAATCAACCAGTTTCCCAACAAATGACAATCTTATGGAAATCATGGTGATGGTGGATGCTCTCAGAAGGTCTTCCGCTGCAAGAATAACAGCTGCTATTCCATATTTAGGCTACTCAAGACAAGATAGAAGGCCAAGATCAGCCAGAGTTGCTATTACTGCTAAAGTAGTTGCCAATATGCTTACAGGGGTTGGGGTTGATAGGCTTTTAACGATGGATCTTCATTCAGATCAAATTCAAGGTTTTTTTGAAATACCTGTTGATAATATTTATGCAACTCCAGTTTTGTTAGAGGACTTAAAAAAACAAAACTATGAAAATGCTGTAATTGTTTCTCCAGATGTTGGTGGCGTTGTTAGAGCTCGTGCGATGGCTAAGATTTTAGAAAGTGATTTAGCGATTATTGACAAAAGACGACCGAAACCAAATGTCTCAGAAGTTATGAATATTATTGGCGATGTGAACGGTCGAACATGTATTATCGTAGATGATATTGTTGATACAGCTAACACACTTTGTGAGGCAGCCTTGGCATTAAAGAAAAAGGGTGCAGAAAAGGTTGTCGCATATGCCACACATCCTATTTTTTCTGGGCAAGCTATTGAATCTATTCATGCTTCTGAGCTTGATGAAATTGTAATTACTGATACAATTACGCTTGAAAAAAATGCTACAGACTGCGAAAAAATTAGACAACTGTCAGTTGCCAAAATTTTAGCTGAAACAATAAAAAGGATTAGTCACGAAGACTCTGTAAGTTCTTTATTTATTGATTAGCAAGAATACTTAGAAATTTTACAATAACAATAGACCTGGTCGCGGGTCTATTTTAATTTTAGGAGTTTATGATGAAAATTGAAATTAATGCTGTAATAAGAGAGGCGAAAGGTACGGGTGCGAGCCGCCGTCTTCGTCATGAAGGAAAGGTTCCAGGAGTTCTTTATGGAGGAAAAGACGAAGCAAAAAGCATTGAGTTAGATGCGAAAGATTTATTTATGCAGTTTAAACATGAAGCATTTCATGCATCTATCTTAACTTTAAACCTTGATGGTAAAAAAGAATCTGTTTTGCTAAGAGATTATCAAATGCATCCAGTTAGGAATAATATCCAACATATTGACCTTCAACGAATTGATGAAAATAAAAAACTGAGTGTGAAAATTCCATTCCACTTCTTAAATGAAGATGTTGCCCCTGGTGTGAAACTTGAGGGTGGTGTTGTTTCTCACATAATGGTTGACGTTGACATATTATGTCTACCAAAAGACTTACCAACATATATCGAAGTTGATTTAATTAATTTATCAATCGGAGATTCCATACATTTATCAGATATAAAGGCTCCAGAGGGCGTTGAATTAACCGCATTATCGGAAGAAAACGATCCTATCATAACCTCTATCTCCAAACCTAAAGTCGTAGTTGAGGAAACACCCGTGGCTGCTGAAGGTGAAGAAGGTGATGCTGAAGGTGAAGAAGGTGATGCTGAAGGTGAAGAAGGCGCTGCTGAAGGTGGTGACGAAAAAGCTGCTGAAGGTGGTGACGAAAAAGCAGATAAACAAGGTTAGTAATTTTTTTAATAGCGCACTTCTGCACAAGTGCGCTATTCTATTATTCGATGAATAAAATTAAGCTATTTGCTGGGTTAGGTAACCCTGGTGATAAATATCAAAATACTCGACATAATTGCGGTTTTTGGTGGATTGACTTTGTAATTAAGAACCATCGACTTAATCTTAAGTATAGTGAAAAGTTTAGGGGTAATATTGCAAAATATACTGACGATGGTAATTGTTTTTTTCTGAAGCCGTCAACATTCATGAATGAAAGTGGAAAATCATTAGCAGCTGTAGCTAATTTTTATAAAATTCTTCCTGAAGAAATATTGGTTATTCATGATGAATTAGATATTGAACCTGGAAAAATCAAACTTAAACTTGGAGGTGGTGATGGAGGACATAATGGCCTTAAAAGCATCACAGAGTCATTGAAAAGTAAGAACTTTTGGAGAATTCGAGTCGGAATTGGTCACCCAGGAAATAAAAATTTAGTAAGTAATTTTGTACTTAAACCTCCTTTAAAGAAAGAAAGTGAATTAATAGAAGATTCAATATTTAACAGTTATAAAATTTTTTCATTGCTCAAAAGTGGTCAGTTCGATAAAGCAATGTTGAACCTTCATTCAGCCTAAACTATTGGAAAATAACATATGAAATGTGGAATTGTAGGGCTTCCAAATGTTGGCAAATCGACATTATTTAATGCTATTACGAAGGCAGGAATTGATGCCGAAAACTATCCTTTTTGTACAATCGAGCCAAATGTTGGGATTGTTGAGGTGCCTGATCAGCGTATTTCACAGCTTGAGAATATTGTCTCACCTGAGAAAACTCAACCGGCTACAGTAGAGCTTGTTGATATTGCTGGTTTAGTTGCTGGTGCTTCAAAAGGCGAAGGCTTAGGAAACAAGTTTTTAGCTAATATCAGAGAAACCGACGCAATTATGCATGTCGTTAGATGCTTTGATGATGAAAATATTGTTCATGTTTCTGGGAACATTAATCCCTTATCTGATATTGAAACCATCAATACTGAACTAATTCTATCTGATATGGAAACGCTTGATAAAGCAATTCAAAAAGAATCCAAAAAATCAAAATCAGGTGATAAAGATTCCAAAAAACTATTGGATTTATATAAAAAAATTCAGTTAATTTTTGATCAAGGTAATTTAGCATCAAGCATTGAATTCACTGCTGATGAGCTTATTATGATTAGACCTTTGTGCTTAATCACAATTAAACCAATAATGTTTGTAGCGAATGTAGACGAAAATGGTTTTAAAGATAATGCATCACTTGACGAATTGAGCTCATATGCGAACAAGCTTAATATCCCTGTGGTAACAGTCTGTGCAAAACTTGAATCAGATATAGCTGATTTAGAAGACGAAGAAAAAGAAATTTTTCTAACAGAATTAGGCTTAGAAGAGCCAGGTTTAAATAGATTGATTAGAGCATCATATAAACTTCTAGGACTTCAAACTTACTTTACAGCTGGAATTAAAGAAGTTAGAGCATGGACAGTTAAAATTGGAGCTACTGCTCCAGAGGGAGCTGGAGTTATTCATACTGACTTTGAAAAAGGATTCATAAAAGCAGAGGTAATTTCGTATCAAGACTATATAGACTTAAGCGGGGAACAAAAAGCGAAAGAAGCCGGAAAGCTTCGTCTTGAAGGAAAGGAATATATTATTCAAGATGGCGATGTCATTCATTTTAGATTTAACGTTTAATTACTCTTTGACTTTAACAAGCTATAAAAATATAATCTCACGCTTAATCAATTTTTGGTGATGTAGCTCAGGTGGTTAGAGCGCAGGATTCATAATCCTGAGGTCGAGAGTTCAAGTCTCTCCATCACCACCATTTACATTCTTTATCTTGAATGGTTAAAATTACAAAAAAATGAAAAATCTAATTTTTATAATAAAAAGCGTGTTGGCTGCTTTTTGTGGAATCCAATCAAATAAAAAATTTGATCATGACGATAAATTTATACAAAAAAATGGCGTTTCTAGTTTTATTTTAATAGGATTTGTTCTTGTTTTTATATTAGGTTTAATACTCTATTTTATAGTCAGCTTTATTCTAAGCTAGAAATTTTCACTTACCTTTGTATGGTGACCTCTCTTCAAGCTCATTGGTATAAATCTCCATGTGCTTTTTTTCTTTACCCAAGAAGTTTTCAATAGCAACTTTAAATTCAGAATTTGCAATAAAATGACTTGAGTATGTCTTAAACGCATCAAACCCACGCGCTAACTTGTGCTCTCCTTGCGCGCCACCCTCAAAATATTTTAATTTATTTTGGATACAAAATTCTTG